>Ga0206952_10146_pt1 | contig 21480 bp, 21 predicted proteins | sample Alteio_BWOrgHeat_39_FD_152966 | JGI IMG/M metagenome (GOLD analysis project Ga0206952, IMG submission 152966) | Enriched cells from forest soil in Barre Woods Harvard Forest LTER site, Petersham, Massachusetts, United States -... | ecosystem: Environmental > Terrestrial > Soil > Temperate forest >... | reverse complement strand
GTCGCGGGCTTCGTAGGGACTCATGGCTTTGCGATAGGGGCGGTCGCTGGTCATGGCGTCGTAGGCGTCGGCAACGGCGAGGATGCGGGACTCGAGGGGAATATCGGCACCGGCTTTGGGCGTGTAGCCCTGGCCGTCGAAACGATCGTGGTGCGAGAGGATGATGGGCAGCACGCGGCGCAGCGATCCGCCGACGGGTTCAAGCATGGTGATGCCCTTCTGCACGTGGAGCTTTACTTCTTCGTATTCGGCCTCCGTGAGCTTGGCGGCTTTATAGAGCAGATCTCGACTGATGTCGAGTTTGCCGATGTCGTGGAGGAGGGCGGAGGCGCGGACATCTTCGAGTCGGTCCTGGCCGAAGCCCATCTCGGCGGCGATTTTGACGGAGTAGACGGAGACGCGATAGGAGTGGTTCTGGGTGTACTTATCCTTGGAGATGAAGTGGCGGAGGATCATGAGCACACCGTTGTAGGTGTTGCGGAGATCGCGTAGCCGCTGCTCATTGCGCTCATAGAGTGTGCCCATGGCGTAGGCAGTGACGAGGAGGATGCCGCCCCAGATGGTGATGTCGAACCATCGACCGGCTTCGCCAAGGACCATGTTGTGGTTGGCGAGGAGCACGGGGTTCATGTAGGTGATGAGCACGACGATGCAGATGCTGGCGAGGGCGGTGAGTACGGCATGACGCCGTCCGTAGACGTAGGCGGAGAAGATGGTGGGAAGCGCGTAGAGATTGAGGACAAAGCCGTGGGCCAAGACGAGGGAATTCAACAGGCCGGCGATCAGGAACAGAGAGAGGATCAGCCAAAGCTCACGGTTTACATCGCTGAACTTGCCGAGAAAGCTTTTCCACATATGAATCTACTGACGGCCAAGAAGCAGTAGTGTTGGGCGGATAGTAGTGCAAAAAGAAAAGCCGCGCAAGTTCTGCGCGGTTCTTCTTAACACCTAGGTGTCTTCGCCTTTTATTCTTCTGGAGTGGCGTAGCGGCGGGGACGCCGGTTGGCCTGGAGGATTCTCTTCCGAAGGCGCAGGGTCTTTGGGGTGACTTCGCAGAGTTCGTCCTCGGCGATGAAGTCGATGGCCTGCTCGAGGTTGAGGTTCTTAAAGGGGACGAGGCGGATGGCGTCGTCAGAGGTGGAGGCGCGCATGTTGGTGAGCTTCTTTTCGCGGACGCAATTGACGTCGAGATCGTTGTCGCGGGAGTTCTCGCCGATGACCATGCCTTCGTAGACCTCGACACCAGGGCCGAGGAAGAGTTCGCCACGCTCCTGCAATCCGAAGAGAGCATAGGCAGTGGTGAGGCCATTGCGATCCGCGACCAGCGCGCCGGTGGGACGGTGGGGGATGTCGCCCTGCCACTCCATGTATCCGGCAAAGAGGGAGTTCATGACGATGGTGCCGCGGGTGTCGGTGAGGAGTTCGCTGCGAAGGCCGATGAGGCCTCGGCTGGGGACTTTGAACTCCATGCGGACGCGGCCATAGCCGTGGTTGGTCATCTTTTCCATCTGCCCCTTACGGGTGCCGATTTTTTCGATGACTACGCCGATGAAGGTCTCTGGGATGTCGATGACGAGCTTCTCGACCGGTTCCATCAGCTTGCCTTCGATGTGCTTGGTGACGATCTCGGGTTTGCCGACCATGAGTTCGTAGCCCTCGCGGCGCATCATCTCAATAAGGATGGAGAGCTGGAGTTCACCGCGTCCGGCGACCTTGAAGATGTCGGCGCTATCGGTGTCTTCGACGCGAAGGGAGACGTTGGTAAGGAGTTCCTTGGCGAGGCGCTCGCGAATGTTGCGCGAAGTGACGTACTGGCCGTCTTTGCCGGCGAAGGGCGAGGTGTTGACCATGAACTGCATGGCGATGGTCGGCTCGTCGATGGCGATGTGTGGCAGCGGCTTGGGGTCGAGAGCGTCGGTAATGGTTTCGCCAATGGTGATGCCTTCGACGCCGGCGACGGCAACGATGTCGCCGAGTTCGGTTTCGGTGATGTCAACCCGTTTGAGTCCGCTGAAGGAAAAGAGCTTGGTGATCTTGGTTTTATGGAAGGTGCCATCAAGCTTGGCGATGACGACGTCTTCGCCGGTATAGAGCGTGCCATTGAAAACACGGGCGATGGCGATGCGTCCGAGGTAGTCGCTGTAATCAAGGTTGGCGACGAGGACCTGGAGAGGACCGTCCGTCTTGCCCTTGGGTGGCGGGGTGGTGTTGACGATGGCTTCGAAGAGGGGCGCCAGGTCTTCTCCGGGGACTTTGGGGTCGGTGGAAGCTGTGCCAATCTTAGCGTTCGTATAAAGGACGGCAAAGTCGAGCTGATCTTCCTTGGCGTCGAGGTCGATAAAGAGATCGTAGATCTCGTTCAGGACTTCCTGAGGGCGGGCGTCAGGACGGTCGATCTTATTAATAACGATGATTTGGGGGAGGCCGGCCTCGAGAGCCTTGCTGAGAACGTAGCGGGTCTGGGGCAGGGGGCCTTCACTGGCATCAACGAGTAGCATGACGCCGTCGACCATTTTGAGGGCGCGCTCGACTTCGCCGCCGAAGTCGCTGTGACCGGGGGTATCGACGATATTGATCTTGACATGGTGATAGAAGACGGCGGTGTTCTTGGCAAGGATGGTGATGCCGCGCTCGCGTTCCAGCTCGTTACTGTCCATTACGCGCTCCGCGACCGTTTCGTTGGCGCGGAAGGTGCCGCTCTGCTTCAACATGGCGTCCACAAGGGTGGTCTTGCCATGGTCAACGTGCGCAATAATGGCGATGTTACGGATTGCAGTACTCAAAACGATGAATTCCTTTCGGCGAATCCTTGCGGGTAAACTCTTCGGAAGGGAAGCGTTCGTGCGGCAAGAGGTTGGTACTACCAGTGTACAATACGGCCACCTTCAACATGATGAATAGAAAGCTATTGTTCTCTCTTTGCTCGCTGGCGTTTTTCCTGCTGATCGTGGCTTGCAACAAGCAGCCAGGAGACGCGTCCCAAGCTGCGTCCGGCGCCGCCACTCAACCAGTACAGGACCCCAATGCACCGGTTCCACCGCGGTTGTTGAAGGGCGTCCACGCGCAGTTCCCCAACACTCTGTGGGACAAGCCGGGGACGGTGACAGTAAGCGCCGTAGTGGGGGTAGACGGCAAAGTGGGTGATACGAAGGTTATGAATAGTCCGCACCCGGAGTTGAACCAGTTGGCGACCGATGCCGTAAAGCAGTGGCAGTTCGATCCAGCGCGCAAGGCGGGGAAGCCGGTGCCATACATGGTGACTGTGAACGTGAAATTTGAAACTCCAGCGCCGGACAAGACAGTGCCTGGCCAGCCAACGCCTTCTACGGCTGTGAAGCCGAAGCCTTAGATTGGGCGCCAGCTGTCGCAGGGGCTGAAGCGCAGATTCTTGAGAGCTTTTCGGCACGACTGGAAGTCGTGCCCCTTCGCCCGTCTCGTGAGCCCCAGTAAGAATCCCTCAAACATTTTGCGTTCCAAGCTCGCCCTGTTTGCGTATATGCAGATGAGTGTCGCGACTGTTGACCGCTTGGCAGCCTAATTTCGAGCAACTGCTCACCACGAACCAGGGGATGGTGTTCGGGTTGGCGCTGCATTTTCTGCGCGAGCGGACGGCTGCCGAAGAAATTGCGCAGGACGTTTTCCTGGCGCTGCATAAGCACCTGCGATCGATCACCTCGGATGAGCACGCCCGGTACTGGCTGCGGCGGGTGACGGTGCAGAGGTGTATCGACCATGCGAGAAGGCATCCACAGATTTCGGTGCCGATTGACGACGCGCATGAGTTGGGCGTGGATCCGCCGGAGAACGATGTATTCGTCCGGGAGCGGCTGAAAAAGTTGATTGCGACGTTGGCGCCGGATGCGCGGGCAGTGATGCTGTTGCGATACCAGGAGGATTTGTCGCCTCCCGAAATTGCGGCGACGCTTTCGATGCCGGTAGCGACGGTGAAGAGTCACTTACAACGCTCGCTGGCGCTGTTGCGGGAAAAGATGAATCGGACAGGTTCAATGGTGAAGGAATGAAGGACTTCGAAGATCAGTTACGAGAGGTACTGCGGCCGCCGGATGTCCCCGCGGGTTTTGCGAACCGGGTGATGGCGAAGTTGCCGGAGGCGTATCCGATGGCAGCGCCGCGGCCGATGTTGCGACGAGTGGCGTTGTGGGCGGCGGCGGCAGTGATCTGCGCGGGAAGCATCGCAGCGTGGCAAGTGGAACGAGCGCGCGATGAGCGGGTGCGGGGTGAGAAGGCGCGGGAACAGGTAATGCTGGCGCTGCGGATTACGGGATCGAAATTAAATCAGGCCCAAAGCCGTGTGCGCCAGGTGAGCGCGGATGGTGAATCGACTGGAGAACAGCAATGAAATGGCTCGTCAGAATGGTGTGTGTGCTCTTGCTCGGCGTAGGGTTCGCCTCCGCGCAGGAGTTCCCGTGGAAAGTAAATCTCGATAAGTTTGCGGCGGAGTCTTCCGAAACCGTGGACGTCACGCTCGACAGTAACATGCTGAACCTGGCGAAAAACTTTCTTTCCGACAAAGATGCGGACCAGCGGCAGGCGCGGGACATCGTGTCGCAGCTGAAGGGGATTTACGTCCGGAGCTACGAGTTCGATAAGACGGGCGTATACACGGAAGCCGATTTGGAGAGCATGCGGGCGCAGTTGAAGTCGCCGGAGTGGAACCGCATCGTCGGGGTGAAGAGCAAGCGCGATGGCGAGACGGATTATGTGTACATCCGGCAGACGGGCGGGAAGATGACGGGGCTGGCGGTGATAGCGGCGGAGCCGAGGGAATTGACGCTGGTCTATATTGACGGTCCGATTGACTTGCAGAAGATCAGCGTGCTGGGCGGACAGTTCGGCGTGCCGAGGATCGATACGGGACATGCGAAGGTCGAAGACTCGCACAAGGGGAAGGGAGAAGCCGAATGAAACGCCAACTTCTATCACTGAGTCTGGTTGCCGTGCTGGTGTTCGCGATCGCGATGCCGGTGTATGCCGGCGACGATTTCAACTCCGCAGTCGATCGCATTTCGGAGCGGGTGGGGAAACGGCCGATGCATATCCCATTCCTGGGCTTGGTGTTGTTCTTCACCCCGGCGAGGGGCGCGCATATCAAGCTGGCGACCTTTGAAGATGTGCATGCTTCGTTCACGCTCGCTGAGTTGGAGAGTTCGATGGGAGGGGCGTTGAGTCCGGAGTGGCATCCGTTTGTGAAGGTGGATTCGCGGCGCGACCATGAGTGCACAATCATTTATGCGCGCGCCAGCGGAAGCGATATGCGACTGATGGTGATTACGGCGGAACGCGGTGAGGTCACGGTAGTGCAGTTGGATGTGCCTAAGAAGCTGCAGGGGAGTTGGATGGACGACACGAAGCATCGGGCGAAGAACAGCCGTCATGGAGAGATGGATGGAGATGGCGACGGGGCTTAGAAATTCCAGGCGCAAATAGGAAGGGCAGCCTTGGGGCTGCCCTTTGTTTTCGAACTCAAGTGGAAGACGTTACAGTACGTTTACGTTCTCCGCCTGTAGACCTTTGGGACCCTTTACGACGCTGAAGGAAACCGCCTGACCTTCCTGGAGGCTGCGAAAGCCTTTGGACTGAATGGCGGAGAAGTGGACGAAAACATCTTCGCCACTCTGCCGGGTGATGAAACCGTAACCTTTAGCGTCGTTAAACCACTTTACTGTTCCTTGCTCCATGGTGATGCAAGTTCCTTTTTGTTGATATATACGTTGGAGTGAACCGGAGGGTGAGGTACAGGCTGTACAGCTGGTACTGCACGTCCGTTCGTCAAACGCGGAAACATTGTAACCTACCGTGTCCAGCGAGGGCGGAAAGGCCTGCCCAGTGGGCTAAAGACCCCGATCATTGAGCGGAACCATCTTCGCCTGGCAGGCTATTTGCCCGGGATGGCGGCCAGGCAATCCTTATAGAGATCGATGAGGTGCTTGGCGTATTCGTCGGGTCGGGAGGGCGTGCCGCCCTGGAACCCGGCGCTGGCCGTGGCGCCGGTTTTGCCGTAACCGGTGGTGACGGCAATGAACTTCATCATGTCGAGGGCGATGTCTTCGTTGCGGCGAGAGATGATGGTGGGAGCGGGGAGTTGATCCATAACGAAAGCCTCCGGTGCAGGTAGGAATTCAGCGGCGCGAGGCCGCGTGGGAAGTTTAGCAGCCTGCCGGGGGGTGGTGCAGCGAGCGCCGGAAAGGTGCACGGCGTCGAAATGATCGGTATAGAATACGCAGACCTTCCGGTAATTTTGCGATGGCGGTACGGTTCGAATACGACGCGGAACAGCAGCTCCTGTTGCTGACGTTCGATGGTGAGTTGCGCGATGAGACCCTGGTACAAGCGTATCGAACGGCACGGCGGTTCGCGGCAAAACACGAAATCAAAAGAGGGATCCTCGACGGAACGAAGATCGAGTCGTTTTCAGTGTCGGCAGAAACGGTACAGTCGTTGGCGCATCATCAGACGATGTTTCCGGAAGACTCCGACCGGTGCATTGTGGTTTCCCAGGACTATCTCTTCGGAATGGCGCGGATGTATCAACTGCTGGGCGGCGAATCGCGTGACAAATTGCGGGTGGTGCGGAGCCTGGATGAAGCTTACGCACATTTGAAGATGGATCCTCCGGCGAACCTGCAACTGCTGGAGGAGTAGTCCAGCCCATGAATATTCATTTTGCGGGGACCGAACTCGCTGCGCTCCTGATTGCCACCAGCTTTGCCGCCGGACTCAACGTGTATGCCACCGTCGCTACGCTGGGAATACTGTCGGATGCCGGCGTGCTGACGCTGCCGGGATCGCTGCACCTGGTCTCGAGTTGGTGGGTCATCGGCGCTTGCCTGGTGTTGTTCACCATAGAGTTCTTCGCGGATAAGGTTCCGGCGTTTGATTTGGTGTGGAATGCGCTGCATACGTTTGTGCGAGTACCGCTTGCGGCGCTGATGGCGTTTGGAGCGACGTCGAATTTATCACCACAGATGCAACTGCTGAGCGCGCTGGCGGGGGCGGCGATTGCGTTCGCGGCGCATGGCGGGAAGACCGCTGTGCGAGCGGCGATTACTCCATCGCCAGAACCGGTGTCGAACATTCTGCTGAGCGCGGGCGAAGATGTTATCGCGGTGGGGCTGACGTGGTTTGCGACGCGGCATCCTTATGCGAGCGCCGGGATTGCGATCGTTTTGATCGTCGTGATCGTGGTGCTGATGCGGTGGGTGTTTCGGGCGCTGCGGAAATTGTTTCGAAGGGCGGAAGAAGCGGTGGGGGCGTGAAGGCGGGTAGGAGGAATTGATTTGTAGGCTGCCAAGAGGCAATGCATATCACCAACAGTTACGACATCCAAGTGTTGTGCTCGTCCACAATACGCCAGACTCCATCCACCTTCCTCATCAGAACATAGCCTCCGCCACCGCACAGGCCGCCGCAGGAGTGATCAACGTACAAGATTGCTTCTGTTTTTCTGAAGTTGAATCCGGGCTGAGAAACAGAGAATATCTCCCAACTGTGGTCGTCGGGGAAGCGCTGTATAAAGTCGCTACGAGTCATATGATCCAACTCCCCGTTGCCCAGAAAAACAGACTCCGCACCTCTCGGCAGGTGCAGTTTTACTCGAATCCCTGTGGGAAGAGAATTGGTCAAGATGAAGCTAGCACGGGTGACGAGCGACGATTGTGGGAACCGCAGTTTTTCATCAAACGGCAAACTCCATCGGGCTCTCGTTCTCTCCCCCGGCCGCGTTCCCGGCGCTTGGGCTTCGCGCATGACGATGATGTGAAAGCTGCGTCCGGCCTCAAAGCTGGGTGCACTATGCAAGACCACGCCAAAGACATCTGAAAGGAGCGCGTCGGTTTCGGCCTGCGCTCGCCGCAACTCATTAAAAAAAATCAGAGCAACCAAAGTGAACAGAATGCCGACTCCAAGAGCCGTACGAACTGCGATTTTCGCGTAGCGATTTCGGAGCATGCCTGATTAGACGACAATTTGGAGGGGAATGGCTAACCGTTATGACCATCCAGCGGCCTCAAGTAGCTCTTGTAGTCATACCTCCATACTCACGTACGCCACCCGGCCGACAATCAGGTCGCTGGGTTCGCTTCCATGCGGAAGATGCAGCAGTTTTACTGGCGACGATGCGTGCTCGGGGCGGAGGACCAGAGTGCGGTCGTCGAGGTGGACGTAGCGAATGACGACTTCGTTGCCGTTGCGGACGGCGAACATGGTTTTATCGCCTCGCCGATAGGGGGCGAGAGTGTTGTAGTGACGGTCGAGGAGGACGGTGGATCCGGGAGAGAGGCGAGGCGACATGGCTTCGCAGTCCTCGCGGCCGGGTTTCATCATGACGAAGCGGAGCCAGTGGGAGCGGTCGCCGACCGGCTCGCCGCGCATGCGCTTTAAGAAGGACTGCTTGAACTTGAGGACCTCGAGGACGTCATGGGCGTGGATCTGCGGCTGGGCAGCATGTTGCGGCGCGACGAGGAGGATGTTGGCGTAGTCGTCCTCGTGCGGCGGTGGGATGCTGGCGCGCTGATTGATCTGCTCGGGGGGTACGAGGTCGAGGACAGAGAGGCCCTCGCACTGGAGGACCCGGTCCATGCCTTCGAGACTGAGGCCGCGCTTGCGGTTTAGGAAATTGGAGATGTGGGCCTGGCGGAAGCCGGTCTTCTCGGCGAGGTATACCCCGGTCAGTTCACCCGACGCGATGCGATCGGAAAGTAACTTACGAAGAGTGTCTTGAAGGTCGATAAATCGCAGCATCCCTATTACTCCTAGCTATAGTTAGTGACTACTGTCACAGCTATGGGTATTACTAGAATCTTGCGCGCGTGGTTACCACGCATTTAACGTGCGAACAGAATTCAGCAAAGCAGCTTGGTTGACGCAGATGCGTGCGCGGCTTTCGGCGTGAGGCGGCGGCGGTTCGCGAGTAGTGAGCGAAAAGGACAATGGGCACAAGGGAAACATCGGCATCACCACAGGCGGGGCGAGTTACCGCCGGACATAACGAGAGCACTTCACTCAGTAGGGGCAGTTCCGGAGAGGGGAGCAGGCGCCGGGCGGGCGAAACCGAGCGCGGTCAGCCTGGGGGGAGGTGGCAGAGAAGCATAGGACAGTAGAGGAATGTCGGCATCGGGATCTACCGTTCGATGAAGTAAATTCCCGGCCATCGTAGCAGAAAATTTGCGCGTCGCAAGGTTAAATAGTTTCGATATTTGTTAACCAAAAGTTAATAAGAAAGGTGCCCGGGCTCTTTTACGGGGAGTTACTTCGAGCACTCAAAAGGGTAATTCATGCAATCGGGAAGCAAGCAATACTGCGGAATGCAATTGGTGGAGTTGTGGATTGTTTGAACGCTAGCGTTTGGGCGAAGTAAACGGCGGTGGTGGTTCCCGCCTGCATGCTAGGATTCGCGATATGCAGGCGGGAACCAATGAGTGGCAACGGGTGGATAACACGGGGTGCATGGAGGTGGTGCTGCGTGTTTTTCTGCTGTCGTGGGCGGTGGTGCTGCCTTACGCGGTGATCACGCGGAGCTTCGGATGGTTCGGGTCTGCAATGGTGTGCGTGATGGCAGGAGTATGGCTCACGCTGCGACATCGGAGGCAGACGGCATTTGAAATTCCGGAGATGCTGGTGGATGTTTCGCCGAGTGAATTGGCGCCGAACGAACCGTTTGTGGTCAGGCTCAGGATCGCCGGCGATAAGGCGCGCACGATTCGCTGGTGGAGCGCGGAGATGATGGCAGATGTTGCGGGGGACGATCCTAAGACGATGGTGAGCGCGGAGTTTGCGATTGATCCGGAGGCGGATGCGGCGCCGGTTTCGGAGTTGCAGATGTTGTTGGCCGCGCCGAGTGCGTCGATCATTGCCGAGAGTGGGGCGCGGGAGTGGTGGGTGCAGGTGACGGTGGAGACGGAGCGGGGGCGAATGGAATCGGGGAGAGTGAAGGTGAGATTGAGAGCCTAGAGAAACAGCAGGTCCCTACGTCGCTGCGCTCCTCTGGATGACAAGAGAGAGTTGAGTGGGCATTGAGCGCGTGGTGGCTTCCGCAGGGCGGAACAGCAGGTCCCTACGTCGCTGCGCTCCTCTGGATGACAAGAGAGAGTTGAGTGGGCATTGAGCGCGTGGTGGCTTCCGCAGGGCGGAACAGCAGGTCCCTACGTCGCTGCGCTCCTCTGGATGACAAGAGAGAGTTGAGTGGGCATTGAGCGCGTGGTGGCTTCCGCAGGGCGGAACAGCAGGTCCCTACGTCGCTGCGCTCCTCTGGATGACAAGAGAGAGTTGAGTGAGGATTGACATTTGTGTGGCTGCGCGCGACGGGAAAAGATAAGCCCCGTCCTTGCGGCGGGGCTTTTGCGTTGCAGCAACGAACTTACATCAGTGGTTCGTTCCAGTTTTCTAAATACTTCTTGACATCGCTCATGAACTGGTCGGCGACGGCGCCGTCGATTACGCGGTGGTCGTAGCCGATGGAGATGTGGCAGCGGGAGCGGATGGCGATGGAGTCGTTGCCGTCCTTGTCGGTGACCACCATCGGGACCTTGGTGATGGCGCCGATGCCCATGATGGCGAGCTGCGGCTGGTTGATGATGGGCATGCCGAACTTGGCGCCGAAGATGCCGGGGTTGGTGATGGTGAAGGTGCCGCCCTGGACGTCTTCGGGCTTGAGTTTTTTGGCGCGGGCGCGCTCGCCGAGGTCGGTAATGGCGCGCTGGAGTCCGATGAAGCTGAGTTCGTCGGCACGCTTAACGACGGGGACGATGAGGCCCCAGTCGAGAGCGACCGCGATGCCGAGGTTGATGTCCTTTTTATAGTGGATGTTCTCGCCTTCGACGGAGGCGTTGATGATGGGCCACGCGCGCAAGGCGTGGGCGACCGCACGCACATAGAACGGTGTGTAGGTGAGCTTGAGGCCGGTTTTTTCCTGATACGAATTCTTCAGTTTTTCGCGCAGCTTGACGATGCGGGTGAAGTCGACCTCAAAGACGCCGTGCACGTGAGCGCTGGTGCGCTTCGACATGACCATGTGCTCGGAGATCTTTTTGCGCATGACCGACATGGGCTCGATTACGCCCGGAGTTCCGATGAACTTGTTGGGGGCACTGGGGGCGGCCGGTGCAGAGGGAGCACTGGCGGGCGAAGCGGGTTGGGCAGCGACGGGCTGGGGCGCGGGAGCGGCGGGCGCGGACTTTTGTTTGTCGAGGAAGGCCTGGATGTCTTCCTTGGTGATGCGTCCGCCCATGCCGGTGCCGGGGACCTTTGCGAGATCGACGTTGGATTCTTTGGCGAGCTTGCGGACTAGAGGAGAAGTGCGAACGCGATCGCCGCTGGCGGAGACGACTTCTTCTTCGTCGGCTTCCGGGGCGGCGGGCTTGGCTTCGGGAGCGGCTGGTTTGCTGGGTGCGGTTTGTGCGGGCGCGGGGACGCTGGGAGCGGCGGCTGCGGATCCGGCTTCGCCACCGATGCTGGCGACTACGGTGTTGACCTGGACCGTGGTTCCGGCTGGAACTTTGATTTCGCTGAGGACACCGGCTACGGGGGCGGGGATCTCGGCGTCGACTTTGTCGGTGGAGATTTCGAAGAGAGGTTCGTCGCGCTGGACGGTGTCGCCAACATTTTTGAGCCACTTGGTGATGGTGCCTTCAAAGATGGATTCGCCCATCTGCGGCATGACGACATCGGTCTTGGGGCCGGCAGCGGGGACGCTGGGGGCGGAGGTGGCGGGCGCGGAGGAGCTGGCGCCGTCAGGTTGCGGCGAGGACTTGGGCGGCTCACTGCCGGCGGGCTTGGCGCTGGGAGTTGCGGGGGCACCGGCGGCGTCGATGGTGGCGACTACGGTGTTGACCTGGACGGTCTCGCCGGCCTTGGCCTTGATTTCCTTGAGGATGCCCGAGGCGGGCGCGGGGATTTCGGCGTCGACCTTGTCGGTGGAGATTTCGAACAGGGGTTCGTCGCGTTGTACCTGGTCGCCGGGCTGCTTGAGCCACTTGGTGATGGTTCCTTCGAAGATCGACTCGCCCATCTGGGGCATGATTACATCGGTCGGCATGGAATTCCTTCCGCTAATAGAGGGGGTTGGAGCGAAGATAGCAAACCAAGAATTATAGACGATGGAAGGCGAGGCTGCCGCCTCGCGGGCAAAGGCTACCCCGGGGCTGCGCCCCGGGCTTCAAAGGCGGGTCGCGCTGCGCGCTTGGAGTGGGGTGGAAGTCGCATTCGTGTGGCTGCGCACGGCGGAACAGCAGGTCCCTACGTCGCTACGCTCCTCTGGATGACAAGAGAGAGTTGAGTCGGCATTGAGCGCGTGGTGGCTTCCGCACGGCGGGACAGCAGGTCCCGACGTCGCTACGCTCCTCTGGATGACAAGAGAGAGTTGAGTGGGCGCATTGAGCGCGTGGTGGCTTCCGCACGGCGGGACAGCAGGTCCCTACGTCGCTGCGCTCCTCTGGATGACAAGAGAGAGTTGAGTGGGCATTGAGCGCGTGGTGGCTTCCGCACGGCGGGACAGCAGGTCCCTACGTCGCTGCGCTCCTCTGGATGACAAGAGGGAGTGTGGTGGGCATTGAGCGGCGTGGTGGCTTCCGCACGGCGGGACAGCAGGTCCCTACGTCGCTACGCTCCTCTGGATGACAAGAGAGATTGAGTGGGCATTGAGCGCGTGGTGGCTTCCGCACGGCGGGACAGCAGGTCCCTACGTCGCTACGCTCCTCTGGATGACAAGAGAGAGTTGAGTGGGCATTGAGCGGCGTGGTGGCTTCCGCACGGCGGAACAGCAGGTCCCTACGTCGCTGCGCTCCTCTGGATGACAAGAGAGAGTTGAGTGGGCATTGAGCGCGTGGTGGCTTCCGCACGGCGGGACAGCAGGTCCCTACGTCGCTACGCTCCTCTGGATGACAAGAGAGAGTGTGGTGGGGCGACGCGGTTTCGTTGTCCCTCGAGACTATTTTGACTTCGGCGCGGGGTTGGCGCTGCTGGAGGGGGCTATGCCGGACGGAGTGCCGAAGGTCTGCCACATTTCCTGGACGGTGGGCGAGAGCTTGTCGGAGTGCTTGATGAAAGTGATGATGCGCCAGAGGTCGTCATCTTTCATGGTCTTTTCCCAGGCGGGCATGCCGGTGGCGCGGATGCCGTACTTGGTGACGTAGAAGAGGTGCCAATCTTCGTCGCCGGGAATGCGGCGAATGATCTGTGGGACGTGAGGGTAGAAGGCCTGACCCATCGGGCTGACGTGGCCTTTGTCGGCAACGCTGCCATGGCAGAGCGAGCAGTTTTTTTCGTAGAGCATGGCGCCAGTCATGAGGTTGTCGTCGGTGGGCTGGATGGGGTTCTCGGTGTGCGGTGCGCTGCGATCGACGGAGGAATCCATGGCCATTTCGGCGAGTGAGTGTTCCACGCCGTTGATAGGTTGGGCGGCGCGAATGTCGAGGTAGCCGAGTTTCAGAAAGAGGAAAGGAGCGCCAATCAAGACGACGAGGGTGATGAGCACACCCAGGAGGAATCCACGCATTCTTCGTTCTCCCCGTACGAGCAGAGACGATTGTAAGCGCGGAGGGGCGGTTTCGTCTTTTGGGAATTTGTAAGAATGCTTTCAGGTCACGAACGTGGCGGGGATGTCATCGGGGCGTCATATGAGCGGGCTTTGTTGCCCAGCGTCCTCGATGCGCTCCGACTGCAGGTATTTTCGAATATTCCCATATCCGCCATAAAAAAGCAGAGCTACAAATAAGAAAGGCCAGTATTCCGAGAGCCATGCGGGCGCATAGGAGACGGGTTCGAAAGGCCAGCCCTGGCCTCCAAACTTCCTAACTAAAAGCCCGAGACCTAAAAGAATTTTGATCGCAGCTCGAACTCTGGGGTCAGCGCCGTCGAAAATATCGCAGAAGTCCAGAAATAGCAGGACCACTACCAACAGCGTCAAGCCGAGCTTTACGCCCTCGCTCATAGACAGGAATTATATTCGTGCCTCGTCAAGAAAAGTGTACTAACCATTCAGGTGCACACCCGGTGCGAAGCAGGTACTCGGCTGCTATAGTGAAATGGTTGATCCTCGACCTGTGAAATTCGTATCTGGCCTCCGGTTTCCCTCGCTTCTTGGCGGCTTTCGACCGCCGAAGCCTCTCCTGCCTGTAATCCTCTTTTTGTTTCTAGGTTTCCTTGTGGGGTGTAAGCATGGGCCGCTGAAGCAGGCGGAGATGATGTATGTCTCGGTGCCGCAGGCGAATGTGCGCGACCGGGTTTCGGCTGTCTATAACAAGGTGACGACGGTGTATGCGGGCGAAGGCGTCGAGGTGCTGGAGAAGCAGAAGCGGTTCATCCATGTAAAGACGAGCAGCGGCAAGGATGGATGGCTCGAGGTGCGGTACCTCGTGGGGCAGGATGTGTTCGACGGCTTCGAGAAGCTGAAGAAGGACAACGAGAAGACACAGGTGGAGGCGCATGGAACGACGCGGGCGGAGCTGAATGTCCACCTGACGCCGGACCGCGATGGCGAACACCTTTTTCAGTTGAAGGAAGGCGAGAAGGTCGAAGTATTAAAGAAGACGACGGCGGAGAAAAACATTGGCGGGGCGCCGCCGAAGCAGACGCGTACGATTTTCTCGAAGGGGCCGGTGAAGAAGTCGGATACGCCCCCACCGCCGCCGAAGCCAGAGACACCGGCGAAGGGTGCGAAGGCCGGGAAGGCCGCAGAGCCCGAGGCTCCGGCGATGGAAGACTGGTGGCTGATCCGCGACAGCTCGGGGCACGTGGGCTGGGTGCTGATGCGGATGATCGATATCGATGTGCCGCTCGATATTGCGCAGTATGCCGAGGGACAGCGGATCGTGGGGTACGTCATCCTGAACAAGATCCAGGACGACGACAAGCAGGTGCCGCAGTACCTGGTGATGATGAGCGCGCCGAAGGATGGCCTGCCGTACGATTTCGATTCGGTGCGGGTGTTCAGCTGGGACGTGAAGCGACACCGCTACGAGACGGCTTATCGCGAGCGCAATATCTTTGGCGTGTTCCCGGTGACGAGCGGGGTGGAGAACTTCGGGAAGGAAGGCAATGAGCCGGTATTTACCATCCAGGTGAAGGATGAGACGGGGGCGTTGGTGCCACGGAAGTACAGGATGATCCAGCCGGTGATACGGCGAGTGCTGCTGCCGGGCCAGAGCGAGAAGGGCGAGGCGAAGCTGGTGAAGCCCGAGCCGATAAAGAAGGAAGCGTCAGCGGCGGGGAAAAAGAAGAAGAAGTGAGTTCCCGCTTTGCCCTAGAAATTGCCTTGAATTATCCACAAACATGCAGCAGCAGCTCTCGATTTTGCCCTGCAACGGGCGGCATCGCCCTGTAAGATTCCATCCAAGTTAGGCAGATCGGAGACAACCACATGGCAGAGAAGGTGAAGGACCTCAAGCTGAAGCGCGATTACAAGAAGTTCTTGTATTTCATTGATGGCGACGGGAGCGTGTGCGAGAAGCCGAAGTCGGGCGAGGGCGAATCGACGGTGCTGGTGCCGAAGGCTGTCGAGCGCGACAATCAATTCCTGTATTTTATTGATAAAGAAGGGGATATTTCACGTTCGCCCCGCGGCATCAAGAAAAAGGCGGCGTAGTGCATGGGGGTCGTTCAGCAGAACAGCAGGTCCCTACGTCGCTACGCTCCTCTGGATGACAAGAGGGAGTTGAGTGAGCATCAAGCGCGTGGTGGCTTCCGCGCAGGGTGGCCGGGCCAATTCGCCCGGCCATTCTTTTTTGGACGCCAAGTGGGGAATCAGCATCTCACCTTTTGCGCTATGGTTCCTGCGCACATTCGTGATGGCAACGGACCTGAAATTTTACGTATTTCGGGATGGGCGAAAGACAGTGCCGGCAGAGCACCTGCTCGGCGCGCTGCGAGGGAGTTTGCGAGCGGCCAAAGACGAAAATGGCTGGGTTGACGCGCTGCTGCGTAGCGGCGAATTGGAGTGCGCGCTGGACGATGCCGGGGATGCGCAAGCGCGCGAGATCGCGGCGATCACGGACACTTGCGCGAAGAAGCTGGTGAGCTGGAGTTATAGCGCGCGTCCGGAGCTGATGACGGAGTTGCCGTTGCGACTGGCGGGCGAGGTGCAGGTGTCGACGCCGGAGGGGTTTGCGTATTATGCGCTGCATCCGCGGCAGTATGCGGACGTGGTCGAGCGGTTGGGCGCGTTGCGCGGGGCGGTCGTAGTCGGGATCCGCAGCATTGGGACGACCCTGAGCGCGGTGATGGGGGCGGCGCTGAGCGGACGCGGGTCGTGGGTGAAGCGGATGACGGTGCGGCCAGAGGGGCATCCGTTCGATCGCGAGGTGAAGTGGAATGTGACTCACCTGCAGGCGATTTGTGCGGGGATCATACGGAATGCAACGTTCGTGATTGTGGATGAGGGGCCGGGGCTGAGTGGGTCGTCTTTCTTGTCGGTGGCGGAAGCGCTTCTGAAGGCGGGAGTGGAAGCGGACAAGATTGTGCTGGTCCCGAGCCACGAGGTGAACGTAGCGGGTTTGCGCGCGAAAGATGCTGCGGCGCGGTGGAAGCGGTTCCGGTGCGTGACGGTGGGCGACGGGCGGTATCCGGAAGGCGAGTGGATTGGCGGAGGCGAGTGGCGGAAACTTCTCGGTGAGCGCGGTGAAGGAGTGGGTGCGTGGAAGACATTGGAGCGCGCGAAGTTTCTGGCGCCGGAGGTGTTCTGGAAGTTCGCGGGACATGGCGCTTATGGAGCGCAGATGCGTGCCACCGCGCGGAGCCTGGCGGATGCTGGATTTGCGCCGAAGATCGTCGGCGATAAGAGTGGGTATATCGGATACGAGTTTGTGGCGGGACGACATGCTTCGAGTGCGGATTTGAATACGGAGCGGCTGCGGACCATGGTTGCGTATTGCGCGTTTCGGAGCGAGGAGTTCGCGTGCGCGGCGTCGGACGCGCAACAAAAAGACCTGGCGACGATGGTGCGGGTGAATTACGAGAGAGAGTTTGGGACGCGATTGCCGGCGGCACTGCGGAAACTGCCGGTGGTGCGGACAATGATTTGCGATGCGAAGATGGCGCCGCACGAGTGGATGCTGGCGGCGGATGGGCGCTTCCTGAAGCTGGATGGGGATTCGCACGGGGACGATCACTTCTTTCCGGGACCGTGCGATGTGGCTTGGGACCTGGTAGGGGCGATGGTGGAGTGGGACATGGATGCGTCGACCCGCGAGGCTTTCGCGCGCGAGTATGTGGCGCAGACGCATGACAATGTTGCGCCGCGAATCCGGAATTACGTAGTGGCTTACGCGGTGTTTCGGATGGCGTGGGCGCGGACGGCCGCGGCGGGAATGCGCGGAACGGCGGAAGAAGAACGCTTGACGCGGGAGGCGCTGCGCCACCGCGGGTTCGTGGAGCGCGCGGTTAAGGGAGCTTCAGCAGCGGTTCAAGAGGCGATTGCCTCGTAAGTAATCCAGCGACATATTTTCCGAGAGCGGGGCCGTTTTTGAAGCCATGGCCTGAGCCGCCTCCTACCAACCAGATATTTTTCATTTGTGGGTGCTGATCGACGAGGTAGTTGTGTGTCCGCGTGTTTTCGTATTGGCAGACGCGGGTCTCGACGATGGGGGCGTTGGCGAGGCCGGGGAAGCGGTCGCGGACGAAGTCGCGCATTTGGGCGACGTACGGTGCAGTGGGCTGGCGGTCCATGGTGTCGGGATCGGCTGGCTGCTTGATGAGGTCGACGGCGAGTTTGAAGCCTCGGTTCTCGATGTCAGGGATTCCGTAGGCGTCCCAGTTTTCGTCTCCCATGAAAATCCAGGTTGGCATTTGCGGGGGGTCGTACTGGCGGGTGCTTGGAGAGGTGCCGAGAAAGAAGACTTCGGCGCGCACAGGCGTGATGTAGTTGGCGAGGAGATCGGGGAAGAGTTTGGGGAGCCAAGGGCCGCAGGCGAAGACGTATTGATCGGCGTCGATGTCGATTGAGTTGGATATTACGGGGGCGGAGATTGATTGCTGTCGATATTCAACGCCGTCGCGGATGAGTTCCTCGACGAGGAGTTGGACGGCGCGGCGAGCCATCAAGGCACCGCTGTTAGGTTCGAAGACGGCGGATTCAGTGGGCTTGAATTGGATTTGGGGAAAGCGGCGGGATAGTTCGCCGACGGAGAGGAGTTCACATTCGCCGCCGATGCGGCGGATGACTTCGACGCTCTTCTGGACCCATTGGGTGGCGTCGTCGGAGAAGGTGAGGACGCCGGTTTGATGGAAGAGTTGCTGGTAGGAGCGTTGCTCGAGGGCGAGCCATTCGGGGAGAGATTCGAGAGCCCATCGGGAGTAGAGCTCGTCGTCGCCATAGGCGAGGCGGGTGATGCGGGACTCGTCGCCGGAGCTGGAGCGGCTGTTGGCGGGGCCGTGGGCGTCGATTAAGACGACGCGCTTTCCGGCCTTGTCAAGGAAGTGGGCGGTCCATGCGCCGAAGACACCGGTGCCGATGACGGCGACATCGTAGCGTTGGCTCATTCGGCGTCACGATGCACGGTGTTGGGCGAGAACGCGGGGAGGCAAACGGCGATGTACTCGGCGCCTCCGGGCTCCGGGGTGGAGTAGCGGATCCACTCACCGGCGTGGGTGATGACGGCCTGCCCGGCGCGGACGTCGATGTGACCGGTTTTGTGCTCCACGCGGATCATGCCTTTCAGGACCACGGTGAATTCTTCGAACTCGGGAGTTTGACCGGGCTCCTGCCACGCTTCGGGGCTGCGCATGTGTGCGACGCTGGCGGCGGACGTGCTGGAGTTTACGTGGCCGATGTATTCGTCGATGAGCTTGGGCTTGTTGCCGGCGGCGGTAATGCGGGTGGGTTGCGGGATCAGCGTGGGCATGGGGAGATTGTAACGCCGGGGCGACAGCGAACAGCAGGTCCCTACGTCGCTACGCTCCTCTGGATGACAAGGGAGAGTTGGGTGATGTGAGCGGTGGTGTGGCTGGCGCACGGCGGAACAGCAGGTCCCTACGTCGCTGCGCTCCTCTGGATGACAAGAGAGAGTTTGGATGATGTGAGCGGTGGTGTGGCTGGCGCAGGGCGGAACAGCAGGTCCCTACGTCGCTGCGCTCCTCTGGATGACAAGAGAGAGTTGGGTGATGTGAGCGGTGGTGTGGCTGGCGCACGGCGGAACAGCAGGTCCCTACGTCGCTGCGCTCCTCTGGATGACAAGAGAGAGTTTGGATGATGTGAGCGGTGGTGTGGCTGGCGCACGACAGAAAAACAGGTCCCTACGTCGCTGCGCTCCTCTGGATGACAAGAGAGAGTTGGGTGATGTGCGCGGTGGTGTGGCTGGCGCACGGCGGAACAGCAGGTCCCTACGTCGCTGCGCTCCTCTGGATGACAAGAGAGATCTTGGGTGATGTGAGCGGTGGTGTGGCTGGCGCACGACAGAACAGCAGGTCCCTACGTCGCTGCGCTCCTCTGGATGACAAGAGAGAGTTTGGATGATCGACACATTCTCGTGGGCTCCCGCGATGCAGCAGGTGGTTAGCGGTAGAACTCGCGGATGGCTTCGACTACGCGTTGTTGTTCTTCGTCGGTGATCTCGGGGAAGATGGGGAGGGCGAGGACTTCTTTGGCGGCGAGTTCGGTGTGAGGGAGATCGCCGGCGCGGTAGCCGAGGTAGTTGAAGCAATCCTGCATGTGGAGCGGGACGGGGTAATAGACTTCGCTGCCGATACCGTGGGCGCTGAGGTGCTGGCGGAGATCGTCGCGGCGCATGGCGCGGATGACGTACTGGTGATAGATGTGGTGGGCTTGCGGCAGCGTGCAGAGCAGGCGGACCGGTTCTTTTGCGGCCCAGCCACCGCGAGTTGCTGGTGAGGCGAGGCCGATTTCGACGAGGAGTTTGTCGTAGCGGGCGGCGATTTCGCGACGGCGAGTGTTCCACTGGTCGATGTACTTCAACTTCACGCGCAGGACGGCGGCCTGGATGGAGTCGAGGCGGCTGTTCCAGCCGATCTCCTCGTGCAAGTAACGGACGCGGCTGCCGTGGTTGCGCAGGCGGCGAACATGTTCGGCGAGTTCGACGTCGTTGGTGGAGACGAGTCCGGCGTCGCCGAAGGCGCTGAGGTTTTTCGTCGGATAAAAGCTGAAGCCGGCGGCGTGGCCGAGGGCTCCGGCACGGCGTCCGCGCCAACTGGCGCCGAAGGCCTGGGCGGCGTCTTCCACGATCTTGAGGTTGTGCTCACGGCCGAAGCGTTCGAAGCGGTCCATGTCAGCACACTGGCCGTAGAGGTGGACCGGCATGACGGCTTTGAGGTTGATGGCTGCCGCAGAGTAAAGCTTGGCCTCGACCTGGCCGGGATCGAGGTTGAGGGTGTCGGGATGGATGTCGACGAAGACGGGGCGGGCGCCGCAACGAATGATGGAGCTGGCAGTGGCGAAAAAGCTGAACGAAGTGGTGATGACGCTGTCGCCGGAATCGACCCCGCAGGCTGCGAGAGAGAGCCAGAGAGCGTCGGTGCCGGAGGCGCATCCGACCGCGGCCTTGGCGCCCAGGTAGGCGGCGGATTCGCGCTCGAAGGCCTGGACGGTTTCGCCGAGGATGAGGTGCTGGGACTCGCAGACCTCTGCGATGGCGGCCATGACCTCTTCGCGAATCACCGCGAATTGCCGCTTGAGATCGAGCATCGGCACGGCGGTGGTCGTCACACTAGCGTCTGACATGGCGAGTGAAAATTGTAGCAGGGTAATTATTTAACGTTTGCGAACAGTGGGTAGTGGGAGGCTACACCCATCAAGAGTAAGAGCGGGAACGAGAGTACAAAATTGATGCGAGAGACTAGGAACGAGAGGCGCGCGGCCTTTTGGGCTTCGGGCGGAATGGGTGTGCCATTGGCGATGTTGATCGTGGTCCAGCGAATGACTTTTTTCTGCATGCGCCAGAGGAGTCCCCAAACGTTGAGCATCATGAACCAACCCATGCCACCGCCGACGCCGATGGCGAGCATGCGATTGCTCTCCCATCCGTGTTGGTTCAGCGAAATATAAAGGTAGAAGGCGGCGAGGATGAGGATGGTCATGAGGACGGAGAGCACTGGGCCCTTTTTCAGGACGTCGGCGGGAGACATGAGGATGCCCATTTCGAGGACGAAGGCGAGGGTCCAGATTCCGAAAAAGCTGCCCATGGCGGCGCCGGGTTTGACGCCAGCATTTTGGGCATCACTGACGACGATTTCGGACCAGTACGCGACGCCAGCAAGGACGGTAAGGACGGAGGCCCAGCGAAACCAGAAGAGCGCGCGGGGCATTAACTGGGTGACAACAAAGCCCTTTTCGGCGGGTTGGGCGGTCTTTATTAACGGGGTATTAACCAGGTTGAAGTAATAAAGGAGTCCGACCCAAGTGATTCCGGCGATGAAATGGACCCATCGAAACAAAAGAAGACGGAGGGCCGGACCAGCATCTAAGTTCAATTGAGGTGGCGTAATTGCGGCAAGATGCAGGGCGAGCATGGGAGCTCC
>Ga0206952_10144_pt1 | contig 21721 bp, 15 predicted proteins | sample Alteio_BWOrgHeat_39_FD_152966 | JGI IMG/M metagenome (GOLD analysis project Ga0206952, IMG submission 152966) | Enriched cells from forest soil in Barre Woods Harvard Forest LTER site, Petersham, Massachusetts, United States -... | ecosystem: Environmental > Terrestrial > Soil > Temperate forest >... | reverse complement strand
GGTGCGGGCGTCGAGATCTTTGGCGAGTACCTGTTCGGGCGACATATAGGCGACGGTGCCGAGAGTGCTGCCGGGGCTGGTGAGATGCTCTTCGGCGACAGTGCGGGTGGGGGCATCGACGGCGACGGTTTTGGAAGCGCTGACCTTGGCGAGGCGGTAGCTGAATCGCCCTGGAGCCCACGCGCATGCTAGGTTTTGGTTTTAATAAGAACAAGGTACTGGCGAACGCCGAGCGTTACGTGCAGCAAGGTAAGCTGCAGAACGCGATCACCGAGTACGAGAAGATCATCAAGGCGGACCCCAAGGACCTGACGGTGCTCAACACCATCGGTGACCTCTACGCCCGCGTTGGTCTTGTCGATCAGGCAACCGAATATTTCAAGAAAGTCGGCGATCGCTATTCGGCCGATGGCTTCACCGTCAAAGCCATCGCCATGTACAAAAAGCTCACCAAGCTCAATCCCGGCGCCTACGATTGCGTCCAGCGTCTCGCCGAACTCTATACCCAGCAGGGACTCTATTCTGACGCGCGCCAGCAGTACCTCGTCGTCGCCGACCAGCACATGCGCAACAACGAGCTGCACGATGCGGCTCGAATCTTCCAGCGTGTTCTCGAACTCGATCCCGAGAACACCACCATGCAGAACAAGCTCGCCGATCTCTACGAGCGCGTCGGCAATCGCGATGAAGCCCGCAACATGTTCTTCCGCTCCGCCGACTCCCTCTACGCCCGCGGTGCTCTGCCCCAGGCCGATGAAGCTCTGGGTCGCGTTCTCGCTCTCGATGCCAACAACTCTCGCGCTCTTATGCTGCGCGGTCAAATCGCCATGGAAGGCGGCGACGCCGTTGGCGCCATCACCTGGCTCGAACAGGTCGCCGATCTCGAAACCAATCCCGACGGCATAAAAGAACTCATCCGTGCTTACTTAAAAGCCGGACGCCTCGGCGATGCCGAGCGCCAGGCCCGCAACCTCCTCATCCATTACAAGGACATCTGGGGCGTCGCCGTCACCGTCGACGCGCTCATGCAAAACGGCAAGTTCCTGCCCGCGCTCAAGCTTCTCGACGAATTCGCCGAGCGCCTGGTCGCCACCAACGACGCCGGCACCGCCGAAATGCTCCACAACTGCATCGCCCGCGTTAAGGACGATGCCAACGCCCTCGAACTGCTGCGCAAGCTCTTCATCAAGCTCAACGTCAAGGCGTATCTCAACGAAATCTCCGAGCTCCTCGCCCACGCCCTCGTGCAGAAAGGCGATCTCAAGAAGGCCCGCGACATCTATCGCGAACTCTCCGAACTCGAGCCCGAGAATCCTGTCCACGCGCAGAATTACCGCCAGCTCTCCGCCAAGCTCGGGGACGATCCACTCTCACGCCAGATGCCCAAGGAGCAGGCTTCTGCTCCCATGATGGTCGACGAACTCGAGTCGGCCATGACCGAGATCGAGCAGACCTATCCGCCCGACGTCGAAAACGCGCTCCGCGCCGCTCTCACCGACTCCGAGCTCTTCGACTCCTACAATCTGCCCGCGAAATCCATCGCGCCTCTCGAAGCCGTGCTCCCCAAGGCGCCCGCCGACGTCCGCGTCAATCAGCGCCTCGCCGGCCTCTATCGCCGCGCCAATCGCCTTCAGGACGCCTCTCGTTGCTGTGTGATCCTGCAGAAAATGTTTGAAGGCTACGGCCACTCCGATCGCGGCAAGGAATTCGCTTCGCTCGCGGCCAAGTACGCTGGTCAGGCCGGCGTCAAAGTCCCCGACTTCGATGCCACTCCGTACCTTCCCTCCAAGCAGGCCACTGCTCCGCAACCCGCCGCGCCCGCAGCCACCGTTGAGCACACCTTCGAAATCGAAGTCAGTGGCCCCGAACCAACGCCGCAGCCCTCGATCAACGAATTCGCCGTCAGCGGCGCCGGTGGTCACGGCGAAATCGATATCTCCGACGACTGGGAGACCCACGCCGAGCCCGCCGCAGACGCCGCCAAGACGGTCGAAGGTGTCCCTCAGGAACTCGTCGAAGAGATCCAGTTCTACCTCGCGCAGTCCATGTGGAACGAAGCTCAGAGCGCGATCAAGAAACTCGAAGCCATCGCTCCCAAGTTCTCTAAGCTTCCGGAATGGCGCCAACGCATCGCCGCCGCTGCTGTAAAACCCGCTCCCGCTGCGCCCACCCACGAAGAAGACGAAGAGCCGCTTCTCACCCTCGACGACACCCAAACCGTCGCCGAAAAGAAAGCCCCCGCTCCTCCGGATATGGGCGGCTTCGTCAGCGACCTCGAAGACGCTCTCGGCGACGACTTCAACGTCGGCGGCGCTCCCGCGAAACCTACGGCTCCGCCACCACCCGCGGCCGCACGACCCTCAGCTCCGCCACCAGCTCCTCCGCGTCCCGCGCCTGTCATGCCGCCGCCCGCACCCGCTGCCCGTCCACAGGTTGCTGCGTCCGCCGCCGGCACTGCCGCTGCGGAAGAGCTCCCCGCGGTAGATCTCTTCGCCGACCCCGGCGCCAACGACATGCTCACCGACCTCTTCGCCGAGTTCAAAGAAGGCGTCGAAGAGGGTGCCGCCGATTACGGCGATCCCGACACTCACTACAACCTCGGTATGGCCTTCAAGGAAATGGGCCTGCTCGACGAAGCCATCGGCGAATTGCAAAAGGTCTGCCAGGCCACCGAGCACGGCGTGCCCTTCGCCCAGACCTTCCAGGCCTACACCTGGCTCGCCCACTGCCTCATCGAAAAGGGTGTGCCCGACGCCGCCTATCGCTGGTATGAAAAGGCCCTCACCATCGCGCCCGACTCCGAAACTCGTGTCGCGATCCATTACGAACTCGGCTCCGCCTACGAAACCGCCGGACGCAAGCCCCAGGCCCTCCAGCATTTCATGGAGGTCTACGGCGTAAATATCGATTACCGCGACGTCGCCGAGCGCATCAAAGCTGTCAGGTCGTAGAATCCATATATGGAGCCTACGCCCACCAATCCCCAGCAAACCAAGAATGGGTTTGCCGGGGAAACCGGACCTGACGCGTCTATTCCTGCTCGTCCGGAAACCCCACGCGGAGAGCGAGGAACGACCAACTTGGGCGCAGCCGATCCTATCAACCCCGTCCGACCCGGCCCGATGCTCGCCTACGTCCGCCCCGCCGACGCCCCGACCCAATCTCATCGCCGCGTCTGGCCCCGCCGCCTCATGCTCATCATCTTCGTCGTCTTCTGCATGGAAGTCGGCATCATGCTCGCCGTCCTCCCCTGGAAAGGCGTCTGGACCACCAACCCCCTCGTCCTCCGCTACCCCGAACTCCGCGCCTTCCTCGGCAACTTCTTCGTCCGCGGCCTCTTCTCCGGCCTCGGTTTAGTCGACCTCTGGATCGGCATCTGGGAAGCCGTCCACTACTCCGAAGACTAGTTCTTGCGCCTCGCGCATTCGCATCTAAAATCTCGGAAGGTCATGCATAAGGGAGGCGCATTCAGCCTTGCTCAAACCGATTCGCCTGAAAGTCAACGGTCAAGAGAGCACGGTAACGGTTGATCCGGAAACGCCGTTGCTCTTCGTGCTCAACGATCAGCTCGGCCTGCAAGGGCCGAGGTTCGGGTGTGGAATGGCCCAATGTGGTTCCTGCTCCGTTCTGATGCAAGGTCAAGTCGTGCGTTCCTGCGTGATGCCGGTGGGTGCTGTCGGAGTACGTGAAATCACCACGCTCGAAGGTATAGGCACGCTGGAGCATCCTCATCCCTTGCAACAGGCGTTCATCGACGAGGGCGCAGCCCAGTGCGGATATTGCCTGAGCGGCGTAATCCTCACCGCAAAAGCCGTGCTCGACGCCAATCCCCGTGCGTCCGATCAGGAGATGTCCGACGCTCTCGGAGGAGTGATGTGCCGCTGCTTCGCCCATCTCCGTATGCTGCGCGCCATCCGTAAATATGCTGAGGCAAAAAAAGCATGATGCCCTCGCGCCGTGACTTCCTGAAGAGCACCGGCGTTCTCATCGTGAGCTTCAGCGTGAACGCGCTTGCGCCGCGCTCGATGAACGCCGCACAAGGCCCGTTCGCCACGCATCCTTCGCATATCGATCCCAAGCTGCTCGATTCCTGGCTGGCCGTAAGCTCAGACGGCACCATCACCGCGTACACCGGAAAGTGCGACTTTGGCCAGGGTATCCTCACCGCCCAGACTCAACTTGTTGCCGAAGAGCTTTGTGTGCCAGTGAGCCGCGTAAAGCTGATTCAATGCGATACCGACCGCACTCCCGACCAGGGAACCACTTCGGGAAGCCAGTCAACTCCCACAAATTTCAACGACGAGAGCCTTGCTCTGGCAGCGGCGACCGCGCGGGAAGCGCTCATGAGCCTTGCCTCCACCAAACTGAATGAGCCGGTCGAAAGGCTCACGGCCTCGGAAGGGATCATCACGGGAAGCTCGGGACGGCACGCGGCCTACGCAGAACTAGTCGCCAACACGCACTTCGACATTCCGTTGAATACAAATGCCATGCGTAAGCCCGTCGCGCTGTGGAACGTGCTAGGCAAGCCCGTTCCTTCGCTGGATCGCGCCGCCCTGATGACCGGGCGTTTCGAGTTTGTCCAGTCGGTTCGCATACCAGGAATGCTGCACGGCCGCGTCGTTCGGCCACCCGGCATGGGCGCCACACTCGTTCGTGTGCATGAAGACTCCGTACGCGATATTCCCGGGCTGGTGAAGGTCGTGGTTCGGAAGAACTTCGTCGGAGTCGTCGCCGAAACCCAACACCAGGCAGTGATTGCCGCCCGTAAGTTGGCCGTCGAGTGGAATCCAGGTCCCGACCTTCCTCCGCAAGGCAATTTCTTCGACTCCATGCAGAAGCAGCCCTCGCACGACGCTCTCAGTGTTGATTCCGGAGATCTCGGCACAAAACTCGCCGCCTCCGGAGCACTCGTGCGCGCCCGCTACACCTATCCCTACCAGATGCACGCCTCCGTCGGAACCTCCTGCGCCGTCGCCGATGTGAAGCCGGACCGCGCAACGCTTTGGTCGGCAACCCAATCGGTGTATCCGACCAGGAGCGTGGTGGCGAAAATCCTGGGACTTCCCGCCGACAAGGTTCGCGTGATCTTCGTTCGCGGATCCGGCTGCTACGGACTCAACGGCGCCGATGCAGTTTCCTTCGATGCCGCAGTGCTGTCACAGGCGGTAGGCAAGCCCGTCCGCCTACAGTTCTCCCGCGAAGACGAAATGAAGTGGGAGAATCTCGGCGCCGCTTGCGTCGTCGAGCACCAAGCCGCCCTCGCTTCGGATGGAACGATCGCCGTATGGGACCGCGAGCACTGGATCGCATCGCTCGGCAATCGGCCCGGCTACGATCGTCCGGGCAACGTTATCAGCGGAGTTCTCCTCGGCTACGAACCTGAGCCGTTCGCTCGCCAGCAGGCCAGTCCGCCCAAAGGAAAGCTCCGCAACAACAGCAATGCTGTTCCCGCCTACTTCGCCGGATTCATCGACGGTAAATGTCAGGGCGGCGGGACGATTCGCAGTGAGCGCGCTCTCACCCACACCGTTCCCTCGCCGTTCTTCACCGGCCCGTTGCGTTCGCCGGCCCGGATTCAGAACACCTTCGCCAACGAGTGCTTTATGGATGAACTGTGCGCTCGAGCCAACGACGATCCGCTCGCCTTTCGGCTGAAGCACCTGCAGGATCCGAGATTGATTGCCGTTTTGAAGGCCGCTGCCCGAGCGGCAAATTGGCAGACGCGGCCAATGCAGAAACCTCCGAAGTCCCGGACAGGAATCGTAAGCGGACGCGGCATCGCTTGCGTGAACTACGAGGGCGATAACGGCTATTCCGCATTGATCGCCGAGGTCGAAGTGAACCTCGATACTGGACTAGTTCAGCCGAAAAACTTCGTCGTCGCCGTTGATTGCGGCCCTGTTTCCAATCCCGACGGTCTCCGCAACCAGACCGAAGGTGGCCTTCTGCAAGGCATGAGCCGATCGCTGGTGGAAGAAGTCACGTGGGACAGCAAACACATCACATCCACTGACTGGGCACGCTACAAAACTCTTTATCTCGATTACCCGATGCCGTCGATCCAAACAGTCTTCGTGACTCCAGACGGCGTGCCCGCACTCGGAGCGGGAGAGCTATCGATCACAATCACGCCGGCGGCCCTCGGCAATGCCATTTTCGACGCCACTGGCGTCCGCCTACGCACCCTGCCATTCACCCCCGAACGGATAATGGCTGCCCTTCAAGAAAGTCGTAAAGGTTCAATCTCATGAACCTCGGCAGAATCACGACGTTTCTATTGCTCGTTCTGGTGTTTATCGCATCCGCGAGGCTGGCGCTCGTCAAAGCGCAAACGGCAGCGACTTCTACCCAAACCGTAGAGCGCCGTGACGATGCCGCTGCAGCCGCCGCCTTCGAGGCGATCGTTCCAGTCCTCCACCACCCTCGCTGTATGAACTGTCATTCCTCGGGAGACTATCCCCGACAGGGCGACGACAGTCATCGCCACACGATGCAAGTTCGTCGCGGGCCAGGTGGCGCGGGTGAGGGTGTTGTGGGCTGCAGTTCCTGTCACCAGGACCACAATCTGAACGGCCCCCACACCCCGCCGGGCGCTCCTGATTGGCATCTGCCCCCGCCCGGAATGCCGATGATCTGGCAAGGCCTATCGGATCGGCAGCTTTGCGAACTCTTCAAAGACCCCAGTCAGAACGGCGCCCGTACCCCCCAAGAGATAGTCGAACACATGCATACTCCGTTGGTGTTATGGGGATGGCATCCCGGCGAAGGGAGAACCCCTGTCCCTATGTCGCAAACCGAATTTCTCGCCAAAGTCCAGGAGTGGGCCTCGAAGGGCGGGGCGTGTCCAACCGAACCCACAACGCGCCGCCCTTGATTTGGTGGGCATGCCGCGCTTCCGACGGTTCCTGCAGCGCACTCCGACGTCTTCGCGCGAGTCCGAATAAAAAAGCCCTCCCGATCAGGAGGGCTATTTCGTCTACATCACCTGCTCTTTTATTCCTTCTTACTTCTGCATCTTTCCCGCCGCTGCCGCGCCGCCTACTACCGGCACCGCATCCGTACTCCAAACCTCGATCGGCCCCAGCTTCAGATCTTGCAACCCGGTCTCGATCTTGCTCTTATCTCCCACCGTGACCAGCAGGAAGTTCTCCGGATGCACATACTCCTGCGCCACCCGCGACGTGTCCGCCGCCGTCACGCCTTCGATCATCCCCGGCAACTTCCGGTAATAATCCAGCGGCAAGTCGTACGTCCAAATGCTCCCGATGCCCTCCGTGATCCGGTTCGTACTCTCAAAATCGCCCGGCAGCGATCGGATGATTGAGTCCTTCGCCATCTTCAACTCATCCGCTGACAGCGGTTCGGTGCGAATCCGCCCCAGTTCGTTGAATAGCTCATGCACTGCTGGCGCCGTCACATCAGACCTCACTTGCGCCCCCGCAAAGAACGGTCCCGCGCCGCGACGGAAGTTGTAGCGCGAGAACGCGCCATACGTGAACCCATTTTTCTCACGCAGGTTCATGTTGATGCGCGCCGAGAACAATCCCCCCAGCATCGTGTTCATCACTGTCACCGGCGCATAGTCCGCGCTGCTCCGCGGCAATCCGACGCCGAACGCCAAAATCACCGACTGCGGCGCACCCGGTTGATCTACCAGCACGATCTTCCGCGTCGGCTCTGAAATCGCCGCCGGAGGCACGCTGGCCTTCCCCGCACCTGTCCATCCGCCAAAATACTTCTTCGCCAGTTCACGGGCCTGTGCTTCATCGATGTCGCCCGCGAAGATCAGCGCCGAATTTCCCGGCGTGTAATGCGTTTTCCAGAAAGTCGCCAAGTCCTCGCGCGTCGTTGATTGCAAACTCGCCGCCGTACCCAGCGCGACATATCCATACGGGCTTCCGCTTCCGAACAAAGCCCGGTTTCCCACCTGGATCGCCAATTGGAACGGCTCATCCCGCAGCTGCAGCAGCGCCGTCTGCCGCTCCTTCCGAATCCTCTCCAGCTCCTTCTCCGCGAACGCCGGATGCTGCACCACATCACCCAGCAAATCTATCGCCGGCGCTGCATTCGTGCTCAACACGCTCACTGCCACCGACGACGCATCGTACGTCGCCGCTTGGTTCAGCGTCGCACCGATGCGGTCCGTATCATCCGCAATCTGCGGTGCCGAGCGCCTCGCCGTTCCTTCCGTCAGCATCGCGCTCGTGAAGTCCGCGATCCCCGGTTTGTCCGCGGCATTCGCCTCACCTCCCGCCAGCGCGTCGAAGCGAATCGCCAGCAACGGCAAACTGTGGTCCGGCACCAGGTAAACCTTCAACCCGTTATCCAACGCGAACTCCGTCGGCACCGGCAGGTTTAACTCCGGTTGTGGTCCGGCCTTCGGCGCCGTCGCTCGCCACGCTTCTGCGGTTTCAAATTGCGCAGTGTGCTCCGGCTCAACCTTCACATCTGCGTCCGTGTTCTCCGGACTTCGCGGTACGTCGTCCACAACTTTCTTCCCGGGTACGCAATCGATCACCACCCGTTGGTTCGTGCCCAGCGTGACCTTCGCGACTTTCTGTACCGACGCCATGGTCACCGCGTCGTACCGCGCAATGTCCTTCGGCAAATATCCCGGATCCCCCAAATATTGGTTGTAGTAATTCATCATGTCGGCGATGCCACCGAACCCGCCCAGCCGCTCGAGGTTGCGAATCTTGTTTGCCTCGATCGTATTGCGGGCGCGCTCCAGTTCCGCTGCACTCGGCCCACTCGCCATCAGAGATTCAATCTCCGCCGTCGCCGCCTTCTCAATCTGCTCCGGCTTAACATTCGGCTTCGCCGTAATCTCGCAGACAAACGGCGATCCCAGTGCCAGCGACTGGTGGTAGCAAGTCGCGTCCTGCGCGATCTGCTGCTCGTACACCAGCTTGCGATACAACCGGCTCGATTTCCCTCCGCCCAGGATCTGCGACGCCAAATCCAAGTCTGCATCGCTTTCTGCAAACGCTGCCGGCGTCAGCCATCCGATCAGCACCTTCGGCAGCTGCACCGTGTCCGTAATCGTCTCCCGCTTCTCGCTCGTGATCGCAGGTGTCTTCACCTCGGTCAGCTTCACCACCGGCCCCGGCGTAAACGTCCCAAAATATTTCTCCACCAGCGTCTTCGTGTTCGCTTTGTTGATGTCCCCCGTAATTACCAGCGTCGAATTATTCGGCGTGTAGTACTGCTTGAAGAAGTCGCGCACATCGTTTAGCCGCGCCGCCTCTACATCGGCATGCGACCCAATCACCGACGCATAGTAAGGATGTCCCTTGGGATACAGCTCGTGGTACATCGCCTCTTCCGCCAACCCGTACGGCTGTCCTTCCACGCTCTGCCGACGCTCATTGCGCACCACGTCGCGCTGGTTCGCCAGCTTCGTCCGGTCCAGAGTGTCCAGCAGGAACCCCATGCGATCGCTCTCCAGCCACAACGCGAGTTCCAACTGGTTCGCCGGCAGCGTCTCAAAATAATTCGTGCGATCGAAATCCGTGGTCCCGTTGATATCGCTCGCCCCGGCGGCCTCCAAATATTTGAAGTGGGCTTTCTCTCCAACATGCTTCGACCCCTCGAACATCATGTGTTCGAACAGGTGGGCAAATCCCGTGCGCCCCTCGCGCTCCTTCACCGGCCCTACGTGGTACCACAAGTCCACCGCCACCAGCGGCAGGCGATGGTCCTCCAGTAGGATCACCTCCAGCCCGTTCGGCAGCTTGTACTTCTCATAAGCCAGTTTAGGAACCTGCAGATGCTTGCTCTCCGCGCTCGCCGCAGAGGCGACATTCGGCAGTACAAGAGAAACCAGCATGGCTGCAAATAAAATTGCACGACGGTAAGACATGAGAAAACCTCCAGAGGTGGAGCGAACGACGGAATAGTGTGCTCGGGGAAGTGAAGACGCGGCCCGGCGACATTCTACAGCGTGATACGGCAGCCCTCCGGCCCGAGTTCCCATGTTTCGTCACAAATCTGCCTCCCCCGAAAGGCACGATTAGGTGAACCCCCGTGCCTCCAAACAACTTCCCACCGCAATTCCCGTTCTGTATGCTGAAAGGCTCTATAAAAAAGACGATCATGCCCGATAAACCGATCCCCAAAGCCACGCGCGCCCTCCTCGCCTACGAAAACCCCAAGTTCACCAATGGCCCCGACGGCCGCCCTTTCCGCATCCTCTCCGAATACTCCGAACCCCTCGCCCGCTTCCGCCGCGAACGCGTTCAAGACACCATCGTCTTCTTCGGATCCGCCCGCTTCCACAGCAAATCCGCCGCCCAGCAGCGTCTCCAACTCCTCGAGAAGCCCGGCTCCACCCAACCCGCTCCCCCCGAAGAACAGGAGCGCATCCGCCTCGCGCACGCCGACGTCGAAATGGCCCGCTACTACGAAGACGCCCGACAACTTGCATTTTTATTAGGAAACTGGAGTAAGGAACTCGGCGGCAAGCGCCACCGTTTCGTCGTCACCACCGGCGGAGGTCCCGGCATCATGGAAGCCGCCAACCTCGGCGCCTACGAAGCCGGCGCCAAAACCATCGGCCTCAACATTCGCCTCCCCTTCGAGCAGATGCCCAACCCCTACATCACCCCGGAACTCAACTTCGAGTTCCACTACTTCTTCATGCGCAAGCTCTGGTTCGCCTATCTCGCCAAGGGCCTCGTCATCTTCCCCGGCGGCTTCGGCACCTTCGACGAACTCTTCGAAATCCTCACCCTCGCCCAAACCGAAAAACTCGCCAAAAAAATCTTCGTCGTCATCTACGGCACCGACTACTGGAAAAAAGTCATCAACTTCCAGGCCTTCGTCGACGCCGGCGCCGTCTCCCCCCAGGACCTCAACCTCTTCAAATTCTGCGATACCCCCGAAGACGCCTTCCAATATCTCCGCGATGGCCTGACCGAGTTCCACTTCGGCCACCCCCAACAAAAAGGAAAGTCGCCGGAAATCGCCAAAACTCGCCTCTGACCGTTGGATGTGGGTGCCCCACCCTTGTCACGCAGTGACGGGGTGGGTTGCATGAATGCCCGAACCCACGGCACCGCCGTTTGATTTACCCTAATACCAGCATGACGACCGTTGTCCCCAGACCGCCGGTCTATGAGCGCCTCCACTACCGCGAAATCCTCGCCGTAGCCATCGAGACCTTCCGCTCCAATAAGGTCCGCTTTGCGCTCACCGCCCTCGGCATGGTCATCGGTACCGCGTCCCTCATCCTCGTCGTCACCATCGGACTCACCGGCAAGCAATACATCCTTCGTGAGATCAACGCCATTGGCGCCAACATGATCACCGCCAACTACGAGGGTGGCACCATCTATGGCGGCTCCAACTCCAACGACTTCATGACCCTCGAGGACATGAAGGCCATTCGCGCCCAGGTCCCCGGCATCGTCGCCGCCTCGCCCATGATCCAGCTCCACGATCAGGTCCCCGTCCCCGGCGGCAAAGAGCGCGACGTCCTCATCCTCGGCGTCTCCTCCGAATATCAATACGTCCGCAACCTCATCATGCCCGCAGGCCGCTTCTTCGACGAATACGACAGCAGCTCTCGCAACAAAGTCGCTCTCATCACCAAGCCCCTCGCCATCCGTCTCTACGGCTCTGAGGACGAAGCCGTCGGCCAAAACGTTAAGCTCAACGGACTCCCCTTCACCATCATCGGCACCTTCCGCGAGCGCGTAGAAACCTTCGGCCAGTCGGAAATCTCCGACGACACCATCCTCATCCCCTATACCGTGGCCCGCTATTTCACTGACACCGACGCCGTGAAGAACCTCTTCTTCTCCATGTCCGACTCCGAGCGCGTCCCCGAAGCCACCAAGGAAATCCAGGCCGTCCTGCAATCGCGCCACCGCGCCGAATCCGTATATAAGGTTGAAAACCTCACGCAGCTCCTCGACGTCGCCGCCAAGACCGCCAACGCCCTCACCGCCGTTCTGCTCCTGATCTCCGCCGTGACTTTGCTGGTCAGCGGCGTCGGCATCATGAACATCATGCTGGCGACAGTCAGCTCTCGCATCCGCGAAATCGGTGTCCGCAAAGCCGTTGGCGCCACCAATTCGGAAATTCGCCTCCAGTTCCTGACCGAAGCCGTTCTCATCTCATTGGTCGGAGGGGCGATCGGCATCATCGTCGGACTCGCCATCCCTGTCTCTCTGCGCTTCTTTACCGACTACCGTGTGCCCATCTCCGGACTCTCCGTCATCATCGCTCTCGTCGTCTCCTCCATGGTCGGCGTCCTCTTTGGCACCGTCCCCGCCACCCGCGCCGCCCAACTCGATCCCGTCGAAAGCCTGCGCTACGAATAATCGAGGTCTGCATGCCTGATAAGAAACCGAAGCCCACCGAATCCGAGAAACGCGATCACATGCTCGACCACACGATCGAAGAGTCTTTCCCCGCCAGCGATCCCCCATCCACCGACCCCGACCCGCTCCCCGAGCCCGGTCACCGTGACAAGGAGGGAAAGTAAAACCATGCGTTGGATACTCCACTGGATCGTCAGCGCCATCAGCCTCGGCATCGTCGTCTACATCGTCCCCGGCTTCCACGTCGACGGCATCGGCACCCTCTTCATCGTCGCTCTGCTGCTCGGCATCGTGAACGCCACCCTCGGCCTCGTCCTCAAGGTGCTCACTTTCCCGCTCGTGGTCTTGACGCTCGGCATCTTCTGGTTCGTCATCAACGCGCTCATGATCGAATTCGTCTCCAAGCTGGTGAAGGGCTTCTCCGTCTCCAGCTTCGGCGCCGCTTTCGTAGGCGCCATCGTCCTCGCCCTCGTCAACACCGTAATGAAATGGCTGATGCCCAAAGAAGACGAGCGCTAAGATTGCAACGCGGTCAGCGCACGTCACCATCAGCGCCACCAACAATCTCTCTTGTCATCCAGAGGAGCGCAGCGACGCAGGGACCTGCTGTTCCGCCGGGTGCTCATTTGCGCCGTACAATAACGATTCTTGCTCCTCTACTACATCACCGATCGCCATCACTTCCCCGGCGCCCCCGCCGATCAACGCCGCCTGCTTCTGAAAAAGATCGAAGAGGCCGCCGCGGCCTCCCTCGACTACATCCAACTCCGCGAGAAAGATCTAAGCTCCCGCGATCTCGAATCCCTTGCCCACGAAGCCCGCGCCATCATCGGCGGCCATAGCCGTCTCCTAATCAACTCCCGCTCCGACATCGCCCTCGCCGCCAATGCCGATGGTGTCCACCTCACCTCCACCGACATCTCCGCCGCCGAAGCCCGCGCTCTGTGGTCGAAGTCCAACCCTCAACTCTCACCCATCTTCGCCGTCTCCTGCCACGATGCCAACGAAGTCCGAATGGCCCACGCCCAGGGCGCCAACTTCGCCGTCCTCGCCCCCATTTACGGCAAGCTCGACGCTCCACCCCTCGGTCTCCACGAACTCGCCAAAGCCTGCGGCAGACTCCCCACTCCCGAACACACCGAGGCCGCACCGAATCCCCCGGCATTCCCCGTCCTCGCCCTCGGTGGCATCAGCATCGAAAACGCACACGCCTGCCTCGCCGCTGGAGCAGCGGGAGTCGCAGGCATCAGAATTTTTCAGGAAAACTCAGTTGCAGAGGTCGTAAACCAATTACGCGCTTTGTCATCCTGAGCGCAGTCGAAGGACCTTGCGCTTCGTCGCGCGTCAGCCACCACACGGCGAATTCTCACCACAATCTCTCTTGTCATCCAGAGAAGGGCTCCAGCCCGACGTACGGACCTGCTGTTCTGCCTGCGCAACCACACTGCTGCGCCCTACCGCTTCCCCGGCCCATACTCCGTCAAGAACGCCTTCACCTTCTCCGGCACATAACTGCTCTTCCCATCCTCCAGCGCTCCGGTATTCTGCGACTGGATCAACTTCCCATCCGCATTCAACACATACAAATGCGGAAACCCCGTGGGCTCCGGATACTTCGCAAGAAACTTCTCGTTTTTGTTCTGCTCGCTGAAGTTCACATACATCACCACGAAATTCTTATCTCGGAGTTCTTTCAGATCGGAGTGGTCGTCGAAGAACTTGTCCATGTAATGGCACCACTTGCACCAGTCCCCGCCTACATCCAGCAGGATGTTCCGGTCCGTGCGATGCGCCTCAGCGATTGCCGCCTTCAAATCCTTCGCCGGATCGCGATGGACGTCATACGTTCGCGCCGGCACATAAGCGGCATCGTCACCCGCGCCGCCAAACCCCGGCAACGCCACCGCAACCATAATAAGAAGAGATACGAGAATAGATTTCATGACTCTCCAAGCATCGCCCCGCCTGCCACTGATTGGCAAGGATCAGGGGGACACTCCACATCCATTTAGGGCCAAATAGCAAAAGCCGGGCAGTTTGCCCGGCCTTCGTTATCGCTCTCGTGTCCGCGGGTATCGTCCAGTTTCTGGCGTCCTTCGCAGATCAGCGATCTGACCTCTTCGACTACCAGCGCTCCAGTTTCGTTATCATCCCGTCGCGCTCATCAAATCCGCAGTATGTCACCGCATACCGAGAATGCATTGTGCTTCTGCCTTGCATCCCTTGCAACTTACTTAGGTAATGGAAGTTAGTGCGGCACCGCCCGCCCTACCCTCCTAGTTCACGTATGCGATGGTCTCCAGTTCGCGCTGAATCGCTTCGATCGAACATCCCGCGACTTCCGCGCGTAGCGCTGCATTTCGCGCTTCTTCCGGCGAAACGCCATATCCGCGCCCCACCAGGAACATCTGCATTAACTCGGCGGCTTCACGGAAATCCGTAACCCCTTGCAGGAGTTCGGTTCTCAGGGCCGTCAACTCGGGCTCGGAAAACTTCTCCACCATCGCTCTCACCTCCGACCCAAAGGTCGTATTCGCTTTAGACTCGGTAGGGACCCCAAAAGTTGCAAGCAATTCAATTGCCGAAATGCCCAACCCCTGTGCAACCCCACCTGAATCTTCTTTCTGTCTGTTTAGAACCCGGTCCCCACTGCGATGTTTCGCAATGTATCCCCCCAGACAGCCTTCGCGAATCCCACGGGAGCGGCAGTCTCTATCCCGAAAGGGCTACATCTAGCTCCTAGTTGCAATACATACAACGGCAGTTTTGCCCTGAAAGATTAGTCCCGAAAATTCCAGCAACTCACACCTTCCTGCTGGTTCTCTGCCTCCCCTTCGTGCTAATGTTTCGCCCTCCCCTTGTTCCTCGGCCCCTTTCTTGGCCTCGCGCCCGGCCCCTCGCAGCCCAACGCCACTGATTCAGGTGCCTCGCATGAACGTCGCTCCGCTTCGCCGCTCCATCCTCGTCTTCCTTTTCGCTCTTATCGTTTCACGATCCTTCGCCCAACTCCCCTCCGCACCTGTCCCCGGTACCTGGACCCAGGATCCCTCCGGCCCCATCGATCAATCCAACTGGGGCTTCGGCACCACTGCCGGACGCATCACCTCCATCGCCATCGACCCCACTACCTCCGGCAGCTCCACCGTCGTCTACATCGGTGCTGCCGGCGGCGGGGTCTGGAAAAGCTCCAATAACGGCGCAACCTGGACTCCTCTTACCGACAGCCAGGCCAGCCTCGTCATCGGTTCTCTCGCCATCGATCCCAACAACCACAACATCATTTATGCCGGCACCGGCGAAATGGATTTCGGTAACGACGCCTACTATGGCGAAGGCATCTTGAAATCCACCAACGGCGGGGCCTCTTGGACGCTCCTCGGTCAATCCACCTTCGGCGGCCCCATCGGCGCCAGTGCTAAATATCAGGGCGGCAGTTTCATCGGATCTCTCGCCGTTCAGCCCGGAGCCGCCGGCACTCCCGTTGTTCTCGCCGGCACTCAATACGGAAAAGTCAGCGACACTGAACTTCAGGAATCCGGCATCTGGCGCTCCACCGACGGCGGCGCCTCTTGGACGCGCGCCTTCCCCACCACTGACATTCCCTATGCCTTTGGCACCTCGGTCTTCTGGGAAAACAACACCACCGCCTTCGCCGCCATCGGCAATGTCTTCGCGGGCACCACCGTTCCCACCGGCGTCTACATCTCCACTGACAGCGGAGCCTCTTGGACTCCCGCCAACGGCTCTACTGGCCATGCCTTTCCAGGTCCCGGCTCCAACGCCGGATGGATCACTCTCGCTCCTGCTCCCAGCGCTCCCGGCACCATCTACGCCTCTGCCGAAGACATGACCACCGGCGGACTCCTCGGCATGTTCAAGACCACAGACAGCGGCGCCAATTGGAATCCCATCACCACCCCACTCGGCGCCGGCGGCGCCAACGACTACTGCGGCAGCATCTGCTGGTACAGCAACGCGCTCGTCGTAAACCCTACGAATCCGAACATTGTTTTCGCCGGCGGAACGTTCAACATCAACAATCGCGGCGGCGGTTTGTTCGCCACCACCACCGGAGGCATTGGCACAGGCGCTTGGACACCCATCAATCCTCCCGCGTCCTCCGGCGGTTTCGCCGTTCCCCCGAGCGCCTTACGCGCCATCATCGACGGCCCGAACGGCGAGATCTGGTTCACCGGCGATGGCGGCGTCTGGAGCGGCACTCCCATAACCGGCGCCCCAGTCACCTTCACCGAGCACAACGACAATCTCCCCACCGCCCCGGTCGCAGACGTCGCCGGACTCGCCGATTTCGGCACGCGGCTTAAAGCCACCTTCAACAACATCCCCACCAATGTGACCGTCTACGTGCCCCTCAATCCCGGGTCCACCACCGCCGTTCAAAGCTGTCAAGGCGGCCTCACTTTCGATCCTGCTAACCCCGATTTCATGATGATCGGTTGCAGTATCCCCGACGGCGGCGGTCCTCAAGTCTCCACCACCGGCGGCCTCTACGGCTCCTGGTCCACTGCCGCAAGTGGCATCAACTCCGCTGACCGCTTCGCCGCCGTTCCCCCCGTCGCCACTGACTGTCGCCCCGACGGTTACTGCAATCTCTACTTCGGCTCCGACTACCTCTACCAGTCCACCAATCCCGGATCCGTTCCATGGACCCCCACCAGCGCCACCCCCGTCTCCATCTATGGCGCCGCGATAAACTCCGTCGCCGTCGGCCCTCCCACGCCCGCTCATTCTCCCTTCGACGCTCCGACAGTCCCATCCAATAACCTCTTCGCCGGCGCTGCCGACGGTACTCTGAACTACTCCACTGATACTGGCGTCACTTGGACGAAGATCGCCACCCCCACGCTCTTCCGCGCCGTAACCTCCGTGGTCGCCGATCTCAAAAACGCCACCAACTTCTACGCCACCTACGGCGGCTTCAGTGGCTTCGGTGACACCGGCCACGTATTCCAGTGCTCCACCACGACCAACAGCTGCACTGAGATTGACGGCAATCTCCCCAACATTCCCGTCAACCATCTCCTTATCGATCCGGACTTCCCCAGCACGCTCTACCTCGCGACTGACGCCGGCGTCTACACCACTTCCAACAGCGGCGCCAGTTGGACGAAGGCCGGCAGCGGACTCCCCAATGTCGTCGCCCTCAAACTCGTGATGAACGAATCCACGCGCACTCTCACCGCCGCCACTCACGGACGCGATGTCTGGAACATGGTGATGCCCGCGGTCACGCCCGCTTCCATCACGAGCCCCGTTGCGGGCTCCAAGCTAACCAGCGCCACTGCTACCTTCAACTGGGTCGCTGGCTCTCCCGCCACGGGATACAGCCTCACCGTCGGTACCACCCCCGGCTCTAGCAACATCGACTACTTCTACGCCGGAACTTCCACTTCGCACACCTTCACCAATCTCCCCACCAACGGCGGTAACTTCTACGTCACGTTGAACTCTCTGATTAACGGCGTCTGGCACGGCGTGAACTACACCTACATCGCCACCGGCGCTGGCTCCGCTGCCACCATGACCAGCCCCGCTCTCGCTTCCACCTTCTCTGGCAGCAGCCAAGCCTTCACTTGGACCGCCGGCACCGGCATTTCCAACTACACCCTGTATATCGGAAGCAAATCCGGCGCCCACGATATCGCTTTCATCAACGCCGGCTCCGCCACATCCAAAACTGTCACCGGGCTTCCCACGAATGGCGAAGAGATCTACATCTCTCTCTACTCACTCAACGGCGCAACTTGGCTCGGCAACGCCTACCATTACTATGCGTCGGGTACCGGTACTGGGGGCGTCATCACAAGCCCTGCGCCCGGATCCACGCTCACCAGTTCCTCCGCAACCTTCGTCTGGTCCGCCGGCAACGGCATCTCCAACTACACTCTTTACGTTGGAACCACGCCCGGCGCTCACGACATCGCCTTCATCAACGCCGGCACATCGACTTCAAAACTCGTTTCCGGACTCCCCTTCAACGGCTCCAAGTTTTACGTCACCGTCAACTCTCTCAACGGCACGCACTGGATCTCTCACACCTCCACCTTCACCGCGTCCACCACGCCTTAGACCGCGAGCGCGCTCACCTGTTTCACAAGGCCCGGATCTTCTCCGGGCCTTACCTTCAACCCCTTCGTTAATCGCCGAATCGTGCTACACTCTCGCACTTCGGTGACTAGCCCACGCTGATCTCCAGTTACTTCGTCCATTCGGCCCAAGCTCTTCGTTCCTCATTTCCAATCCAGAGGTTTGCATGCCTTCTCGCCTCGTCTCGCTCGGGATGTTCCTGCTCTGTACTGCCCTCCTTACCGCACAGCAGCCGCTTCTCACTTCGAATCCCACCGCGCAAATCACCGTCCCCCACCTCATCCGCTTCACCGGGACGCTGCCAGAGAAATCCGGCGCCACCGGTATCACCTTCTCGCTCTATAAAACCCAGCAAGGCGGCGCCCCCCTCTGGACCGAAACCCAAAACATCACCACCGATGCCTCCGGTAAATACTCCGCTCTCGTCGGCGTAACCAAAGCCGACGGCATCCCTCAGGATCTCTTCACCACCGGCGAAGCCCAATGGCTCTCCATCCGCGTCGAAGGTCAGCCCGAACAACCGCGCATCTTATTGGTCAGTGTTCCTTACGCGTTGAAGGCCGCTGAAGCTGAAACCCTCGCCGGCCATACCGCCACAGAGTTCGTCACCGCCGACAAACTCAACAACGCCGTGGCCGAACAAGTCCAGCAATCCCGATTCAACACCACCTCCAACAAACACACATCGGCCCTCAACGGCGTCATCAACACCACCGCCACCACTTTCACCGACTCCAACTCCTCCAACGTCGTGACTATCTATCAGAATGGCAGCGGCCAGGCGCTGGTCGCCAACGCCAAGAACGGTTCGGCTATCACCGGAAATTCCAACGCGACCACGGGCGCTACGATCGGCATCCTCGGCCAGTCTTCCAGCACCAGCGGCATCGGCCTTCGCGGCTTCGTGAGTTCTACCACTGGCAGCACCGTCGGACTCTTCGGCTCCGCCGCCAGCATCTCCGGCATCGCTATCGCCGCCACCGAATCCGCCACCTCCGGATTCACCACTGGCCTTCAGGCCACCGTCTCCAGCGCGAATGGCATCGCCGCCATCATCCAGAACAAAGCCAGCGGCAAACTCATCAGCGGACGCGCTGGCGCCAGCAACACCGAGGTCTTTTCCGTTGACGGTTCTGGCAAGGTCAACACGAACAGCGGCTACTCGCTGGACGCGCAACCCTTCGCCTTCGGCTCTTTTAGCGACGCCAACGCCTTCTTCGGCTTCAGCGGGAACTCAACGAACGCCGCCGCCGGACTGACCTCTCTCGGATACTTCGCCCTGAAGAATGTTTCCAGCGGCGGCTACAACACGGCCATCGGTTATGCCACGCTGAACGGCACCACCGTCGGCCTTCAAAACACCGCTGTCGGCGCCGAGGCCCTCGAACTCAATTCCTCTGGCAGTGGAAATACGGCAGTGGGATACGCGGCTCTCATCGATTCCACCGGCTACTACAATGCCGCGCTTGGCCTCAACGCCCTCAGTGGCACCACCGCCGGCGCCGAAAATTCAGCTTTCGGTTCCTATACGCTCTTTTCCAACACCATCGGAAGCGCCAACTCCGCCCTGGGCTACGGCGCCGATGTCGCCGCCAACAACCTCACCAACGCCACCGCTATCGGCGCCCTCGCCTACGTCGGCCAAAGCAATACCATCGTCCTCGGTAGCATTAATGGCAAAAACTCCTCCACCGTCGATACCAAGGTCGGCATCGGCACCATCACTCCCACCTCAGCCTTCCAAGTCCTCGCTCCCGGCACTACCCCGAGCGGTTATGCCTACGCCGTTGACGGCATCGCTGGCGAGTGTTCCGCCTCCGGTTGCACCGGCGTCGACGGCGTCAGTTCTGGCGCCAATGGCTCTGGCCTCTACGCTTCTGCTACCGGCTATGAAGGAAATGCAATCTTCGCTCAGGCTAGCGGCAGCGCCACCAGTGCTGGGCTCTTCTACGGAGACGTCACCGTCACATTCGGCTGTCTCAAGGTGAACGCCACCAACCTCGGCGGCACCTGTTCCTCCGATCAACGACTCAAAACCAACATCCACCCCATCACAATCAATCTTGATAAACTTGCCAAGCTCCGTCCCGTCCACTTCAACTGGCGCCCCGATAACCCTCCCGCCTACCGTCAATTCGATCTCAACCAGGTCGCCACCGGACTCATCGCCCAACAAGTCGAAGCCCTATTCCCCGAAATGGTGAGCGTCGACAAGAACGGCTACCGGCAGATCGACTATGGCCAGATCCCCTTCATGCTCTTGGCCGGAGTCGGCGAGCTCAAATCCCGCAATGATCGCTTGTCTTCGCAACTCCGTAAGCAGGAAGATCAGATCCGCGCCGACCACGCCGAACTCAAAGCCCAACAAGTCCAGATGCTCGCCCAGCAAGACCAAATCGCAAGCTTGCTCTCCCAGGTCCGATCCATTCAAGCCACGCTCAAATCCTCCACTCCCGAAACCCACGTCGCCAACGCCCAAGCGCCACGCTAACCGCCTTTCCGCTTGCTCATAGGGCTCGGACAACCTCCGGGCCCTATGTCTTGAATGTCGTCTCGCGATGAGCCCATTCGTGCTGTCCCACCTTCCACTCACCATTCCCCTGTCTGTGGCATTCCCTTTAGTCACACCCTCACCGATCATCGTGATAAGGGAAATTCACCCGCAAGCAATGAATAGGATCGACGTGGCAGACCAATCGTCTCGCACCATCTCGGCAAGTAGCCGCTCTCTCGAAGCCTTAGCAGAGAGCGAGCTCCGCTTCCGCCGCCTCGTCGAGGCCCTTCCCGACGCCGTCCTCGTTCATAGCGATGACAAGATCGTCTTCGTCAATCCTTTTTGCGTCCGCCTCCTCCGAGCTGACGGTCCCGACTCCCTCCTCGGCCACAGCATCTTCGAATTCATCGGAGATCCCTACCAGTCCACCATCCGCCAACGCATCGACGATTGTTATGCCTCCGGCGTCGCCTCCACTCCCCACGAATCCACCATGATCGCCAGCGACCGCTCTATCGTCGACGTTGAAGCTGTGGCCATCCCCATTTGCTGGAATGGCGCTCCCGCCATCGAGCTCGTTGCCCGCGACATCAGCAAGCGTAAGAAGGCAGAACAAGAGGCGCGCGATTGGCAGAAGCGCCTCGAACTTGCCCAGCGCTCCGGTCTGCGCATCGGTCTCTGGGACTGGAACGTCACCGACAACACCGTTACCTGGTCCGACGAAACCTACCGCCAATTCGGTTTCACCCGCGAGACCTTCTCCGGTGATATCCAGGATGCCACGGCAAGA
>Ga0206952_10134_pt2 | contig 21737 bp, 21 predicted proteins | sample Alteio_BWOrgHeat_39_FD_152966 | JGI IMG/M metagenome (GOLD analysis project Ga0206952, IMG submission 152966) | Enriched cells from forest soil in Barre Woods Harvard Forest LTER site, Petersham, Massachusetts, United States -... | ecosystem: Environmental > Terrestrial > Soil > Temperate forest >... | reverse complement strand
ACCGGGCGCCCCATTCATCGCGCTCCCTGAAGCAAACCAGACCACGTCCCAGGACGAGCTCGTCGCAGGCAAACCCGTCGTTCGGCTCCATCACGTCACCACGCCCACCCTGACGCTGTACATGCCCGCAGCCAACAACACTGGAGCCGCAATCGTCGTCATGCCCGGCGGTGGCTATCAGTTTCTGGTTCCCGACCTGGAAGGCACTGAGGTCTGCGACTGGCTAAGTTCCGTGGGTATCAACTGCATTCTGCTCAAATACCGTGTCCCCAGAAGCGGCCCCTACCCCACCTACTCCGCAGCATTGCAGGACGCCCAGCGGACCATGGGTATCGTCCGCAGTCACGCAGTGGAGTGGCACATCGACCCGCACCGTGTCGGCGTTCTCGGATTCTCCGCGGCGGCCAATCTGGCCGCTGCCCTCGGCTCCCACTTCGACCACCGGCTCTATGATCCGGTTGACGCAGCAGACAACCTCTCATGCCGCCCCGATTTCACCATTCTCATGTACCCCGGCTACATGACTGTCAAAGACCAACCCGCCCTGCCCAATCCTGACGTGCTCCCCATCGCCGGAACCCCGCCCACGCTTATCGTGCAGGCAGAGGACGATCGAATCGGCGTCGAAAACTCGATCACTGCATTCCTCGCGCTGAAACGAGCCGGAGTTCCCACAGAGCTGCACATCTACGCAGAGGGAGGACACGGCTACGGCTTGCGTCCCAACGGCCTGCCCGTCTCCACCTGGCCGCATATGGTGGAAACGTGGCTGCATACCATCCACATCCTGCGATAAATCATGACGTTATCAATGGCTCTTGCCTCATCCGCCCGCCTGCTGCAATCATCGCTTGCGATACCGACAAAGGACACCTGCCCATGCGAACCCGCTCCCTGTCTCTCGCGCTTGCGCTCACTGCATCTCTCGCTGGGGCCTGCTTTGCGCAGAAACCAGCATGGGAACCCGCTCCCGGCCACACCACCATTAAGCTCTGGCCCAATGGCGCTCCCGGCGGTCCTACCAGTTCCGGCCCTGAAGTCGACATCACCTCTGCCAAGGACAATCTCATCGCAGGCAAGCCGCTCATCCGCCTCGGCAACGTCAACGACCCCACGCTGACCCTCTACTCACCCAAGGGCAAGAGCACCGGCGCAGCCGTCGTAGTCTTCCCCGGCGGTGGCTATCGCATTCTCGCCATCGACCTGGAAGGCACTGAAGTCTGCGACTGGCTCAACGGCGCAGGTATAACCTGCGTCCTCGTAAAATATCGCGTTCCCGGCGCCGACCAGAAAAACCCAAGCACCGGCCCCTATCCCAAATCATCCGCCGCTCTGCAGGATGCGCAGCGAGCCGTAGGCATCGTCCGAGCCCACGCCACTGAGTGGCACATCGACCCCAAACGCATCGGCGTCCTCGGCTTCTCCGCCGGCGGACACCTCTCCGCCGCACTCAGCACCCATTACGACAAGCGCCTCTACGACGCAATAGACGCCGCCGATCAGCTCTCCTGCCGTCCCGACTTCGCAGTTGTTGTCTATCCCGGCTATCTCGCCGATGCCGAACACACCATGCTCGACGATCTCGACCTGCATCCCACCGAAAAGACCCCGCCAACCTTCATCGTTCAGGCAGAAGACGACCCCGTCCACATCGAGAATTCGACCACATGGTTCCTCGCCCTCAAGCAGGCTAAGGTACCCGCAGAACTGCATATCTACGCCGAGGGAGGCCACGGCTACGGCTTGCGCCGCACCGCACTCCCCGTGACCACATGGCCGCAGGCCGTAGAGGCCTGGCTGCGCACCATCCACATCCTGCAATAGCAAAAGTTGACTACGGATTTCTTTGCCTTGGGGGTATTTAACGTGCCAAAACATGGTCGTATCGTGACACCATCGCATTTCTTCCCATCATCAATATCGTGCCGGCGAACGCAGATCATCTTCGCGTGCCTGTGGCTGACTGGCTGGAAGAGATTGTGATATCACCCGCTATTGACGCGGGGATGTCGCAGGGAACATCAGGCACCGAGACGCCCCCGCAATTACCTCCGGGCTATGATCCGATTCTCTGTGCTCTCAATGGAATCGCCATTCCCCTTGCCAAGCAAGCTGTCGCGCAATACTCCGACCAGCAACTCTGTCACGCATTGGGCAACATGCTCTTGGATGCGGAGCGCGTCTCAGCCCTAAGGCGATTTTCTTCAAGTTGCTCATTACCGAAAACTGATTGCAGCTACAAACGACAGATCCTGTGGTACCCTTGGCGGTCAATTAAAACCGGGGGATGAAATGCGCCTGTCTGACAAGTTTCTTGATCGCGCCCGCAACCTGAACCCCAAGGAGCCTCCGGATCGAATCATTCTCGACCGCGGAGGCAATCATCATAAGACGGTTCCCGCCAGAGACTTTGTAAGTGCTGTAACAAACCATGCTGACCAAAGAAAAGAAAGCGTCGCCGAATCGCTCTTGATTGTAAAGCGGCTGGCTGATTTGGGCGCGGTCGATTCCAGTTTCGCAGTCGATGGGGCCATAAAAGGCAAGGGAGCGATTTTCCAGGCTTTCAGAGGAACCGGAGATGTTCAGGGTTGTCACACGATGCCTTGTCAGCTTGTAATGAAAGGTCAATATCCGCACCAGTTGTTAGGGTCTGACGGCCAGCCACTTAGTAAAACTTACATGGGACGAGTCATTAACTTATTTGCCCGTTGTACGTGGAGCCCTAAGATTATCAATCCTATCGATACTGCTCTTGACTGGATGCCCGAGGCAGATTTCGTGACCATGTTCGTTGACTCCATCCAGGCGGTCCTGATGGGAGAAACTCCTGTGAATGCGTATCGCGAACTTTCGTGGCGCAAATACAGGGTCCTTAAAGATCTGTGCGAACGTGTGCGGGATGAGCCGCTGGACACAGGGGAAGCGATGTTTCTGATGGGTGCTTTACCCGATGAACAGGGAATGGGCATGAGCCGCTCAGATGTGCAACGGCTCCTGACCGATAGACATTTTATCGAGCACCTTCAGGATCAGCGTGAAGTAACGATCGATACTTATGCTGAACGTGAACAACTCATGCCAGTGAGCCTGCTTACTGGAAAACTAGAGAATGTTCTTGGAAGCGAAAACTGGAAGACCGACGATAAGTAAAGCGACTGTGCACAGCCTTTCCCTCCCCCCTTACAATACTCGTCGCGGCCCAGCCTACGACGGATCAACCACCAGCTCATCCGCCAGCTTGAAATGCACAACCGTCTCCGCCGGAATCACCAGGTCCTTGTTACCCGTAAATGCAGCGCCCGCCGTTCCCGCGCCAGCTCCAGCCAGTCCTCCAATCAGCAGCCCAGTCCCGCCTGAAGCCACACCGCCAATCAGCATGCCCAGCCCGCTTCCGCCGCCAATCATCGCCGCTGTGCGCTTGCCTTTGCCCTTCTTGTGCTCACGCAGATCGGCCGTCTCCAGCGGATACTCCTTGTCATTCAGCGTCAGCGAAGTCAGCCGCAGCTCCAGGTTCGCCGCGCCCTTGAAGTGCCCGCGCCCCTTCGCCGCCACCACCTTGCCCGACACCCGTGCTCCCTTGGGAATCACCACATTCCCGCCATCGTCCGCAATCGGCTCGACAAACTCACCCGTAAATGTGTCTCCTGCCTTGCTTCCCTTCGCGCTTAGCCGCTGATCAACGCGAATCGCCAGCGTCGTCCCCGCTGCCACATGCACCTGCGGCGGTGGTGGAGGCGGCGGCACCGGCTGCACCACTGGCGGCTGATTCGGCGCTGGAGCAGGCGCGCCGTTCGCGTCCGCAGTAGTAGGCTTCGGCGTTACAGTAGTCGTCACTGCCTGCCCGCTCTGTCCAGTCTGCGGCGGCTGCACCACTGTCGTTACGGTATTTCCATCCTTGTCCGTCGAGACAATCTGCTGTGCCTGCCCCGTGCTCGTGGCCTGCTGCTTGGCCTGCTCCAGAGCCTTGTCCTGCTTTGACTTGCATCCCGGCATCACCACACCTAGTGAAACCGCAAGCACCACCGGCGAAACCCGCCGGAAAAATAGAGAAGTATTCATCTGGAACCTCTTTCTTTCTCTCTGCGAATCTATTTCGCACAGCTAACTCATTTTTCCTCTCGTGAGCAAGGCGGTCTGGCCACAATCGCACACCGCCGCCGCATGCAGGTCTCGCATCTTCCCTTGTACTATGGCCGGTAAAGGTTTTCCAGAGGATCGCCATGCGCAAGCTGCCTGCCCAACTTCTTGTCATTTTGCCGTTCATCGCTGTCGCTCTTATCGCGCTCGTCCAGCAAAGCCGCGCTCAAAACACCTCCGCTCCTCTGCCCACCATCCTCTACGGCGCCGCCTACTACAACGAGTACATGCCCTCGGAAGGAGAACCGGCCCTCCGGCCCGAGCGTCTCGCCAAAGACGTCGCCCTCATGAGGGCCGCAGGCATCAACGTCGTCCGCATGGGCGAGTCCACATGGAGCCTCTGGGAGCCCGAAGACGGCCACTTCGAATACGCCTGGATGGACCAAATCGTTAAAGCCATGGGCGACGCCGGCATCAAGGTCATCATGGGCACGCCCACCTACTCCATCCCTACCTGGATGGCCCATGCCCATCCCGAAGTCCTCGCCCGCTATCAGGGCGCTGACGCCAACACCACCTATGGCATGCGCCAGAACATGGACACCGACAACGCCACCTACCGCATGTACGCCAAGCGGCTCATCATCAACCTCGCGAAACACTACCGCGATAATCCCACCGTCATAGGCTGGCAGCTCGACAACGAAACAGGCTCCTACGGCGCATTCAATGACGATGTCTTCACCGGCTTCGTCAACCACCTCAAGCAGAAGTTCGGCACCACCGACGCTCTCAACAAAGCATGGTTCCTCAACTATTGGGGGCAGGACGTTAACGGCTGGCAAAACATGCCCATCCGCGACCGCGCCACCAGCACCAGCTACAAACTTGAGTGGTCGCGCTGGGAGCAGATGCGTGTCTCCGAATTCATCGCATGGCAGGCCGATCTCGTGCGCCAGAACCGCCGTCCCGATCAGTTCATCACCCATGACTACGGCGGCATGATGAAACTCGACGTCAACGAAGTCACCAAGGCCGCCGCGCTCGACGTCATCGCCAACAACATCTACCACGGCACGCAGGACCACATGGACGGCGCCTGGCAGACCGAGCAGAGCGACTTCTCGCGCTCGCTCAAGCGCGACAACTTCCTCATCACCGAGACCAACGCGCAGACCCTCGAGTGGGACTCAGCCGCGCAGTTCCCACCCTATGACGGCCAGATGCGCCTCGATGTCTACAACTACCTCGCTAGCGGCGCCAACATGGTCGAGTACTGGCACTGGCACTCCATCCACGCCGGTCAGGAGACCTACTGGAAAGGCGTCCTCTCCCACGACCTCGAACCCAACCGCGCCTACGCCGAAGTTTCAAAGACCGCCCACGAACTGCAGAAGATCGGCCCACAACTTGTCGACCTCAAAATCAACAACAAAGTCGCCATCCTCTACAGCGTCGACTCGGCCAACGGCCTCAGCTTCATGCCCTTCGAGCGTGGCTTCGGCGGCGGCTGGACACCCGGCAAACCCGGCGACAGCTACTCCGCTCTCGTAGTCCAGCTCCATCGCGCCCTTTACGACGCCAACGTCGGCGCAGACTTCGTCTTCCCAGAAACCAAAGACTTCTCGCAGTACAAGCTCCTCATCGTCCCCGCCCTCTACGTCGCCGACGATGCACTGCTCACTAAGATCAGCGACTACGTCAAAGCTGGCGGCCACGTTCTCATGACCTTCAAGAGCGGCTTCACCAACGAAAACGATGCCGTACGCTGGCAGCGCGCCCCTGGCCCGCTGCGCGAAGCAGCAGGCTTCAACTACCAGGAATTCTCCAGTCTCGAAAAGCCACTCGCCCTCAAAGGCGACCCATATCACGCCGGAGAAGAAAACAAAGTCAGCGCATGGGCCGAATTCCTCCAGCTTGAACATGCTGAAGCTCTCGCCACCTACGACCATCCATTCTTCGGAAAGTGGCCGGCCATCACGCGCAACCACTACGGCTCCGGCGAGTTCGTCTACGAGGGCACCAGGCTCTCTGACGCCCTACAGGACAAGATCATCCTCGACTGCCTCAAGAGCGCCGGCCTCACGAGCCCCGACCAACAGCTACCAGCGTCCGTGCATGTAAAACACGGCACCAACCGCGCAGGCAAGCAGCTTCACTACTACATGAATTTCTCAAGCGAACCAAAGTCCGTCACGTATCCCTACGCAGCAGGCAGCGACCTGCTAACCAGCACAGCCATCGCCCCCAACCAGACCTTGACCCTGAAACCCTGGGACCTCACCATCATCGAAGAGAGCGCCAGACACTAAAGTCGGTGACGCCTTGGCATAAAACTACAGACTCGGTATATCGATTTCGGTGTATGTACCGGGTCTGGCGGCATCTACGGCCGTTGATACAGCTGCCAGATGTTGCCGTACCAGCCGCCAGCGGCCTTGGGTCAGAACAACCAGCGCGATCTTCCTGTGAGCGAGATTTTGCTGGTAGCGAATGCCCTGATCACTGGTGACCATCACATCGAAGGCTGCTCTTTCGGCTGCATCGAGAAGGTCGCCGTTCTTGTATGCGTGCCATCCGCGTGCCCGTGCTTCGATAACCACATGAGCCTTCAGCGCCCGGGCCAGTCCTCTAGGAATGTTGTTATCAAATAAGACGAGCACAGTTAGACGGTAACCATATCAAGGCTGCGTGCGGCGAAATCTATCACCGCCTTTACTTGTTCCTGCGTGACATCGTATTGCTCAGTAATTTCTTCTATGCTCATACCATCTTCTAGGTTTTCAAAAACCAGCTTTACAGGCATTCGGGTGTCGCGAAAGACCCACGCGCCTCCGACCTTCCCCGGAACACTCTCCACTGCAGAACACTGAGACCAATCGAGATTTGCCATCGTCTAACCTCTTTCCCATCGTACCTCGATTCGAAATGAAACAGGAGCGTCGTTTTAGTACAACGCTCCAACTGCCTGCCAATCCCTAATCCTGATACCCCATCTCCCCCAACACCTTCCGCATATAAGCAAAGCTCGTCATCATTCCCGGCAGCGGATCGTCATCATGAATCTCATACTCCAGATCCACAAAGCCCTTATACCCAATTGAATTGAGCGCCTCAAAGATCGCTTTCACCGGCATCTTCCCCTCGCCCACCGCCACCTGGCTCTCCTTCACCTTCATATCCGCCAGGTCTTTCATATGCAGGTCGTACAACCGCGGCCCCGCCTTGTGAATCGCCTCGACCGGGTCCGTTCCTGATCGCGCCGTGTGACCCACATCGATGCACAATCCGATGCGCTTATCCATCGGCTCAATGACCTTGAGAATGTCCAGCGGCGATGGCCACTCCTTATCCTCCGGCCCATGGTTGTGAATCGCGATTCGCATCTCGTACTGCTTCACAAATCGCTCCACGATCGGCAGCGCCTCGTGTGTCGGACTGCCTACGATCAGCGACAGTCCGGCCCGCTTCACATAATCGAACTTCTGTTTAACATCGGCCTCGTCTGCCTTCGCAAAATAGATAACTCCGGCACTCGTTAATTGCAATCCTGCGGCCTTGTACGCTGCCACCGCAGCATCCGTCGCTTCCGGTGAAGTCGAAGGCAGATGATCGTTCACATCCTTGGCATTGAGGTAGGGCGTCCTCAACTGCTTCATGAACTCGATCACATGCGCCCGGTCGAACTTGTGAAACGAATAGCTCGCCACTCCCAGCCGAAGCTGCGGCTTCCCGGCAAAGCCAAACGCCCGTGTCGAAAGCGCGCATGCAGCCGCGCCCAGCACGGCTCCATCGCGCAGGAAACTTCTGCGGTTCGTTACACTCGTCGTCGTTGCATTCATCATGCGCCGGATACTAAACTGGCTCCGCTCAGCCTGTCTACCGGAACAAGGACAACAGACCAGCCGCGAAAAGAGTGAAAGCACGAGCCTCAACTGGTAACTCGCTGCCTTCGTCCAAATCCCAGGCTCAATCGTCTTCCACTTCAGGAGCATCAATGCCCACAATCTCGCGGCGCAGATTTCTTGAGACGTCGGGCGCCCTCGCCTTCACCCTTCCCACCATCCTCGGCGCTGAGCCTATCAGCTCCATCTTCAAAGTCGCTGTCATCAGCGACGAAATCTCCTCCGACTTCGACCACGCCTGCTCCGTCATCGCCAATGATTTCGGCCTACAATGGGTCGAGCTGCGCACCATGTGGGCCAAGAACCTCATCAACATCGACGAGGCCGGCCTCGCCCTCGCCGAGACCATCCTCAACAAATACAAGCTTCGCGTCACCGACATCGCAAGCCCACTCTTCAAGACCGACTACCCCGGCGCACCGCAATCCAAATACGGACCTCGCGGCCGGGTCGCATCTGACACCCACGGCTCTGCCACTACCTTCAAAGAGCAGGACGAGCTTCTCGAAAAATCCATCGCCCTCGCCCACCGCTTCAAGACCGACCGCATCCGCTGCTTTGACTTCTGGCGTCTCGATGACCCCGCTCCCTACCGTGAAGCCATCAACGCCAAACTCCTCGAAGCAGCCACTCGCGCCGGCAAAGATAACCTGATCCTCGTCCTCGAAAACGAGTTCGAATGCAACACCGCCACCGGCCGCGAAGCCGCCACCACCCTCGCCGCCGTTCAGTCCCCGCACCTTATGCTCAACTGGGATCCCGGCAACGCCGTAGCCCGCGGCGAGACCGACGCCTTCCCCGCAGGTTTTGATCTGCTACCGAAAAATCGCATCGGCCACTGCCACGTCAAAGGCGCAATCTACAAGCAAGCCGGCACGTTCGAATGGACTCCTGTCGGCAAAGGCCAGCCCGACTGGGCCGCCCAGTTCAAGGCACTCAAAAAAGCAGGCTATCGTGGATCAGTGAGTCTCGAGACGCATTGGACCGGCGGCGGTTCTCCCGAGGCATCCACGCGCATAAGCTGGGCAGGAATGAGTGAAGCTTTGGAAAAGTCAGGCACAGCATCCCCGTCTCCAGTGAAAGGCGACTGGCCAAAGGTAGACATCACGGGTTGAGAAAAAGTCCAGCCGGAACAATTTTTCCATTCAAGCTGACTCACTTTGTGATCTCCTCAGCTTTGCTTCGTAATCGTCACATGCATCGTATGCGCCGCTGCCACATGCGAGGTCACCTGATACCCCATCGCCGGCAGGTTCATCCCCTCCAGCAACGCCTCCCCCGCGCCCAGCAGCACCGGAGAGTAGACCAGGCGCATCTCGTCCACCAGAGCAGCCCTCAGATACTGTCGAACGGTCGACACGCCGCCTCCTACGCGCACATCCATTCCGCCTGCGGCCTCCCGAGCCCGTTCCAGCGCGGCATGAATACCGTCGGTGACAAAGTAGAAGGTCGTCCCACCCTTCATCTCCAGCGGTTCTCGCGCATGATGCGTCACCACAAAGACTGGCGTGTGGTACGGCGGTTCCTCGCCCCACCATCCCTTCCAGCTGTCATCAGGCCATGGCCCGCGCACCGGTCCAAACATGTTGCGGCCAAGAATCCACGCACCCACATTGGCGAAGCTCTGTGCGGCAATATCGTCTTCCAATCCCGTCTCGCCGCCTCCTGCGCCATGCATCGTGTTAAAAGTGCGAGTAGCAAAGACCCACTCATGCAGCGCCAATCCACCCACGCCGAGCGGATTCTCAAGGCTCTGGTCCAGACCAGCACCAAACCCATCGATTGAAACACCAAAACTGGCTACGCGAAGTTTCGACATATCGTCTTTGACGCCTCAGAGAAAGAGATGCGGCACAAACCGGCTCGTATTGCGGTTTGCTGAAGCCAGTACGCCCTCCATGGTCAAAACGTTCCTCCGTCGTCCCTGTCTATGCCGTTAGAATTAGGCCACCTATGGAGCCTGTCACACACTTCCTCACCGGAGCCTGTATCGGCCGCGCCGGCTTCAACCGCCGCACCGCGTACGCCACACTCGCCGCCACGCTCGCAGCCGAGGCTCCTGATATGGATGTCTTCTGGAGCCTCGGCGGGCCCGTCGTCGGCTTTGCCCATCACCGTGGCATTACCCACACCCTGATCGCCGCGCCCTTCGCCGCGCTCATCGTCACTGGCCTGGTCTGGCTCATCCAGCGATTCCTCCCCAGACGCGGGCGCATGCTCTCTGAACCCGAGCCCATCCGCTGGTTCTGGGTCTGGTTCACCGCGCTCATCGCCCATTTCAGTCATCTCGCCCTCGACTGGACCAACAACTACGGCGTACGTCCTTTCTTTCCCTTCAGCCCGCGCTGGTACTCCGGCGACCTTGTCTTCATCGCTGAGCCGATCATCTGGGGCTTGCTCGTCGCCGCTCTCATCATTCCGGCAGTCCTTGGCCTCGCCGACCGTGAAGTCGGTGCCCGTCGCACCCGCTTCCGCGGGCGCGGCTGGGCAATCTTCGCTCTCACCGGCATGGTCGTCCTCTGGTGCTGGCGCTGGGCCGAACATGCCAACGCCCGCAACCTCGTCCAGTCCAGCGGAGTCGCCACTGAAGCCATTCAGCGTGTCTCAGTCGAGCCCTATCCCACCAATCCCTGGCGCTGGCATGCTCTCATTGAAACCCCCACCTCCTGGCAGACTGCAGAGGTCGACACCCGCCACGCCCAGGTCGTCAGCGACCCTAAAATCAACTCCCTCCTCAAACCCTCGGCCACTGAAGCCACCCAGTTCGCTCGCCGCACTCGTCTCGGCCAGGTCTATCTCGACTGGTCGCAATGGCCCGTCGTCCGCGATATCGGAAACCAACCAGTCTCCGGCCAGCCTGCGCCTAATCTGCCTGATACGCGGCCCTGGACCGCTGTCGAATTCAGCGACCTGCGCTTCGCCTATCCGTTTCTGGACACAAGCATGGTTGGTGGCCCGCAGCGCAGCCTCGACCACATGGCCGCCACTGCCGGCCTGTCCGGCTGGGTTTACGTAATCGACGGCCATGAAGACGGCGGCCAGTTCATGGGCGGTAAGGAGCAAAAATAAGCGTAAAATCAATATTGACCGGCAAGCGCTAGCTCTCCAGAATGAAACAAGCCCGTGACCCGGTAAAAAGCTGGTTCAATCCAGAGAATTTGTCACTACGAGGTACCCATGCCCGCATATCTGCTGCTCATTGCCGCTCTCCTGAGCCGCGTCCTGCCTCACTCCGGCTGGTACGGATTCACCGCCGTCGGCGGCGCTCTGCTCTACTTCGGCGCGCGCCGCAGCTGGCGTGAGATGCTGGTTCCGGTTGCCGCTCTTGCCGTCGCCGACTACTATCTCACCACCTACGTTTACAACTACAGCTTCCAGGCGCAGGATTACCTCGTCACCTGGGGCTGGTACGCCGCCGCCATCGTCCTTGGTGGCCTCCTGCTCGCGCATCGCGTCACCGTCCTCCGAGTGGCCGCTGCCGCAGTGCTTGGGCCGACGTCATTTTTCCTCGTCTCTAACTACGCAGTCTGGCTGACTTCCCACAACCCGGGAGGCATGTACGCCCCCGGCTTCAGCGGCCTCATGACCTGCTTTGCCGCCGGCCTCCCGTTCTACGCGCGCGACCTGATCTCTACTGGCCTGCTGCTTACGTTGGCATTCGGCATTCCCGCAGCCATTCGTCATTTCGAATCAAGCCGCACGCTCCCCGGCCACACCAGCCTCTAATCAGTCCAACCTGATCGGCAGGCGACCCAGGTCTCGCATCGAGACCTGGGTTTTCTGTCTCCAGGACACCACCCGAGCTGGATCATCCCTCGCAAACTGAGCCCCTGTCCACGCCCCTCAGTTCCCATTACACCGCGCAATTTGCGATACTGACTTGTCATGCCAATCGAGAATCTGCAACAAGCCGCCCAGCAAGTCGCCAGCTTTCTCAACTCGGTAGTCCGTCTCGGCGGCCTGCGCCTGAAGTACCGCATCAGCGCCAGCCCTGTGCCCGAGGGCTCCGAACACGCTGAGGCCGGTTCCCAGGTCCTCAATGTTGAACTGGCCGGCCCCGACGCTCCCATGCTCACCCAGCGCGGCGGCGAACTCCTCCGCTCCCTCGAGCACATCGCCATCCAGATCCTCCGCCTCGATCCCCGCGAACACGATCTCGTCAGCTTCGATGCCCTCAACTTCAAGGCTCTCCGCCTGCAGGAGATCCGCACCGCTGCTGAAACGGCCGCCGCCCGCGTCCGCGAGTCCGGCATGCCCTACAGCTTCCCGCCCACCAACTCCCGCGAACGCCGCATGCTTCACCTCGTCATCAAAGACATTGAAGGCGTAGAATCCGCCTCCCTGGGCGAAGGGCAGGAGCGCTACCTCGTCGTCTACCCCAAAGGCAAGACCCATCTCCCAGCCCCAGTCCCCGCCATGCCCAGCCGAGGCTACGGTGAACGCGGCGACAGAGGCGACCGAGGCAGAGGCGATCGCCCCAGGCGCGACAGCGGCTACGGACGCCGCTAGCTTTGAATGCGTGCAGTCATCCTGCGCGAAGCCGAGGATTTGCGGTTAATCACCGTCAATCTAGCAAGAAGAGGGTGCCCCATCTTCGCCGCAGTTTTATCGCGGCTAAGGTGGGATCGCACGAACCCCAATCCATGACACAATGAGCTGAAACCTTCCCCCAGGAACGATCAAGGAGCATCTATGCATCCTCACTGGGCAACCTGGCTTCGCGTTCTGCTCGCCATCCACATCGCCTGCGGCTTCACCGGATTCGTCTGCGCCCCAGTCGCCCTCATCTCAGCCAAGGGCGGCCGCACCCACCGTCGCTGGGGCAAGATCTACTTCTGGGCCATGACCGGCGTCGCCATCACCGCGCTCATCCTCTCCCTGGCGCTGCCCATCTTCTTCCTCGCCATGGTCGCCGTCTTCAGCTTCTACTCTGCCTACTCGGCCTACCGTATCCTCTACCTCAAAGACCTCTACAAAGGCGGCCGTCCCAAGCCCTATGACTGGGCAGCAGCCATCATCACCGTGCTTTCCAGCACGTTGCTCTTCCTCATGGGCTTCCTGGCGCCCCACCTGATGCGCGTCGGAGTCATTCAGATCGCCGGCCACCCCATCAGCATCGTCTCCATCGTCTTCGGCTTCATTGGCATCCAGTCAGGAGCAGGCTCCATCAAGCGCTTCCTCTCGCCGCCCGCCGATCGCACCTTCTGGTGGTTCGATCACCTGCAGGGCATGATCGCCAGCTACATCGCCGCCATGACCGCCTTTTCCGCAGTGAACCTCAGCCGCTGGTTCGGACCAGCCTGGTGGGTCTGGCTCTGGCCCACCATCCTCGGCGTCCCAGCTATCGCCCTTTGGACCACCTACTATAAGAAGAAATTCGCCCGTGCCCGCCAGAAATCCGCCGCCTGATAGCTGCGACCTACTTGTGCGCCACTTCCGCAACATGCGCTCCGCGAACACCCGCCGGCGACTTCGCATTCCTGGCGGCAGGGTCCACCTTGCAAACAGCCGGAGCATTCGCCATCTGCTTTACAAAGACGCGGTAATCCGGCAGCCCCGGCCGTAGCGTTGACCAGTAGCTCTTGCGGCTAAGCAGCGGTCGGCCTTGAGCAATCAGCTGATTGTCCAGAATCTTCACTCCGCAGGTCAGATTGTTCTTAGGCTGCAATATCGTCTTTGCCGGGTCTTTCTCCCTGAGCTTTTTATCTGCTTCCCAATCAAAGTCACAACCATAACGATCTGCGTCCATGTAGGTCAGCTGCAGCAGGCCCTCACTCCGTACCATGCGCTTGGTGACCTCGTCTTTCTTCGCTACCTCTGGCTCTGTATGGCGCACATTCGTAGTCGGCGAAAGTCCGGCCTCCGCCCCTGCCAGCGCTTGAAAGAAATACGCCCAGAAAGCACGCCGGTCCACCTCGCTCAGCCGGTTAAACCGCGGGCAGAACGGCCTTACATCCCGCGCCACTCGCGAAGACAGCAACTCCGCCGGCAGCGCCTCCTCCACGATCCGATCCCATTCTGGGTCCCACGTCTCCTTGCCAAGCTCAACCTTCTTCTCTGCAATCGGAGTCGCCGGCGCCGTCTTGACCTCAGGCTTAGGCGGTTGCACCGGCTGGGCCACCTGTGTTGCGACCTGTGACTCAGGATGCATCTTACATCCGTCAAAAGTCCACACCACCGCGCATGAAAAAAGCGCAGAAGTCGTAAGCCGGGTCGCAGCAGTCATCCAATATTCAGATGCCTGATCCACTGCCGGACCTTCACAGAACTGGCTCTTATCGCACAGGCGCCTTCATCAAAAACCCAATGTCCCCAACCTGATACACCATCTTCCCACCCGGCTCGCTCTTCCCAGCAACTTCCCCGGCCCGCACCTTCGCAAACGCAGCAGCCAGCTCCGGCAACACGGTCGGAGGCATCACCGGCACATTGTGCGCTCCCAGCACCACCTTCACCTTCGGAGCAAGCTCAGCCAGCCTCGTCACCGACCGCCCATAAGCCGCCAGATCCGTCTCCGGACGATACAGCCACACCGTCCCCTTGTAATACGTATCCCCGGTAAACAGCAGCCCGTTCGCCGCATCCCACAAACAAATCGCATCCGGAGTGTGCCCCGGCGTAGCCATCACCGTCACTCGCCGCCCTCCCAACTCAATCACATCCCCATCATGCAGCCACCGCGCAACCTTCCAGGGCCGCGTCCGGTAGCTCGCCGCATCAAAATGCGCCGGCAGCTTTCCGCAAATCTGCCCCGCAGCAATCTCACCCTTCACCTCAGTTCCTCCGCGAGCGCTCTCCCTCGTAAAAGCCGTATCCATCCCATACACCGTGTCATACATCGTGTTGAACTGCCAGTTCCCGCCCACGTGATCAAAATGTGTATGCGAATTCAGCACCACCACCGGCAGCTTCGTCAGCTCCGCCGTCACCTCACGCACATCGCCAATGCCCATCCCCGAGTCAAAGAGCAGCGCCCGCTCCTCACCTACAATCAGATACCCAATCGTCTCCTCAGCCTGCCGCGGCTCATAGATCGCAAACACTCCAGGCCTCACGCGATACACCTCAAACCACGCATCGCTCTCCGCATCCTTAAGCCGCACCCGCTCGAGGTTCTTGAACTCCACCCGCGGCAACTCCGAGCACCACTTGGGAGTCTCATTCTGCGCCACCAATGCAGGAGCACAACTAACCAACGCGACAAGAAGCAACAAAAGTCTTGCCCTCGAATATGCAGATTTCAAGCCAATCATCAAAGATCCAGCGCTCCTAAGTTGGAATGAAGGTCTGTCGGGTGCGACCAGGAAATCGAATATATCTGTTGAACGCTAACTGCCCAATCGTTGTGGCCCAACAAATGCACCGCAACTGGGACAATAGCTTGCATTTTCGGTCATCTGGTGCCCATTCGGACAACGCATAGCTGAGTTTCCAGCACCAGCCGTGTACAAGATCGCGAAGGCAGCCGAATAGAACGCCATCCAATGTCCGGAAAATCCTCTCCACACCTTAACGGGAGTATCAACATTGTGAGTCTTGGTCGCAGGTGTCGATAGGAAGAAGAACAGAAAATTCACGACAGCATAGCCAAAAAATCCATACACCATGTAACGCATCCACATGGGAGATCCCTTGAGAACTACCTTCCAGAAATCCTTTCTGTTTGTGTCTCCGACGAGCCTACGCGCCGTTAACACTGCAGGAATCCAAACCACAAAGATTCCAATATGAAGTAGCCAGAAAAATGCCTCCGGAGCGACGCGTACTCTCATGAGTGCTCCAATATGGACCCATAGACTGACGACTAAACCCACCGCTGAAAGCATTGCAAAAAATAGAGTCAGAGGCTTTCTCGCATCGGGCAGCAAGTCAGCCTGCGATGCAGCAATAGGCGCAGTAGTCGATAAGCGCTTCGTCAACGCCGTATCTATGTCAGAGCCCAAGAGTGCTGAGCTGGAGGGGCTATCGGGGCTATAGTGTACGTTCACAGTCGCGTCTGCCAGCTCATTTAGCGATTCAGCCTCGTCTTTCGTGGCTGGCGTGTACATATACTTCCCAGCGTAGGTGACACCCGCAATTGAATACGCATACGAGATTGTCGCGATAAGGCCAACTTGCCGCCTCGTGAAGGACCAGCTTGGCTCTTTCACTACAACCGATTCGATATGTCCTTCAGTGACCGGCCAACTGGTTGCTCGTCTATTCATAAGCCAGGCACGGGCAGGCTTGATGAGACCTATTAGTGCGAATGCAGCCCAGACATAAAGGAACCAAGGCCATGTAGATGGGTCACTCCACCGGCTTGCGTTCGGATCAATCATGGATATATCGCCTCGGAAGGTTATTAGGGGTTGGTTCATCATAATGGCATGCTTTGATGAATCTCCAAGGCGTTTCTTCTTGCAGACGAAGATTGAGATGGCGTGTATGCAACAACACCGCCCATGCGCCAGTTTTCAATTTCAATCCCAGTGCGGGCTCTCATACCCCACCACCGGAGCAATGCTGCGAAGCGAAACAGAGCCTGGAGTCAGCCGTAACGCCAAATCCCGTAAGCGGCAAAGCATAGGCGAATTCACCTGCCCCAAAGCACCAAACCGGCGTGAACCCAACACAATCGAAGCCGTGCGGTCAACGCGGGCTGCCTCATATCCCCTCAGCGCCGCCTCCGCCTCTTGCTCCCATGACAGGTACCATGCCACTTCCACCGCATCCTCGATCGCCTGGCAAGCGCCCTGGCCAAGGTTGGGAGTCATCGGGTGCGCCGCATCTCCAAGCAGCGTAACGCGCCCCCGGCCCCACTCCCGAATCGGATCGCGATCATAAATATCATTGCGAAGAATCGCCGTGCCTGAAGACCGGACAAGCTCCTCGACAGGCTCGTGCCACCCCTTGAAAAGCGACAGCAAAACATCCATCTGCGTCTCCCCCGCCTTGTCTTCGCCTTCCGGAACATTGGCCGTCGCATACCAGTAAACGCGTCCATTCGTCAGAGGATGGATTCCGAAGCGCTTTCCGTATCCCCAACTCTCGCACGGAACAATCCGCGCAACGTCGAAACGCACCACTGACCGCCATGCCGTATAGCCGGAATAGCGAACCGGATCGCGGTGTCCCAGAGAACTCCGCACCACGGAATGCAGTCCATCCGCTCCCACCAGAACATCGGCGCGGACCGCATCACCGTTGCTGAAGCGCGCAATTACTCCGGCGCCGTCTTCCTCAATGCCCGTGCATGCATGATCCAGATGCAGGTTATCCCCGCCAAAGCTCTTCGCCAGCACGTCCAGCAATTCCGCCCGGTGCAGGAGCATCACTCCTCCACCAAATCGCCGCTCCATCTCTCTCTCTGGCGTGCGCGAAATAATCGCCCCATTCCATCGCCGCATAGCAAAATCCGCAGCGTCAGGGCTGATCGAACGCAGCGCCTCCCCAAGTCCAAGCGACCGCAGCGCCTTCACCGCGTTGGGCCATAGCGAGATTCCAGCGCCCACTTCCATCAGCGCAGGGCTTCGCTCGTAAACATGGGCCTCAATGCTTCGATTGCGCAATGCGATAGCAGCAGTCAATCCGCCGATGCCGCCGCCAATAATCACGACCTTCATTACAGAAGCCCATCCTCACGGCGTCAAAAAATACCGGCACTTACGAACATAAAATTCGTCTCGAACGGACTCCATGCAACAATACCGCCCCACGCGTCTGTTTTCCGCATCGTGCGCTTTTTCTCTGTTTCACGCTCGCCACACTTTCGCGCACCGGGGTCCCATGGATGGTTGAGCTAAGGGTGGGACCGATGCGCTGTAGATCTACTGCTCCCCTCGGACATCGATTGTGGTCTGAATTCGCTTCGGCTAGAATCTGCTGAAGAAGCCGAGACTTATCGGGAGCCGCAAAGATGAAGTTTCTAAGCCGATTGCTTGTATTCGTCGCAGCTCTGACATCTGTCTGCTTTGCGCAAACCGGGACAGTCACTTTCTATTCCGGCAACCTTCCCGCAAAGGATGCACTGAAGACAGCAATCGTTCCTGCGGGAACCGAGCCGTTCAGCGGATGGCTTTTCGACGGTGACGAAAAACTCGCACGCGCTCGAATAGGGCGCTTTATGACCTTTCACATCACGCCAGGCCCGCACTCCTTTTCCGCAACATATAGATCGGATAAGCCAGGAACAGCAATAGTGCACATCAATGTCGAGGCAGATCACCATTACTGTGTTCGGCTCAGCGCGAAATACGCGAATTATTACGTTGTCCCCTTGTCCTCTGTCTCCGGAAGAATCGACGAGGTGCCATGTCAGAAGGCCTTTCAGGAAGCAGGAACCATCAGGCCTTTAGAGACGAAGCATGTCGAGCCAGCCGCGCGTGGCGAGTTAGTAGTCTCCACATCCTTTCCAAAGGAAGACTAGCTCAGCGGACCGAATCGTAAATGTCCAAATTCACAAGCTTCGAACCCACGTGTATGCAACAATACCGCCCATGCGCCAGTTTTCCGCCCTGTTCGTCGTCCTCTGCCTGACCCTCGCCACACAAGCCCAGAAACGCCTGGTCCTCATCGACCAGGACGGTTCCGGCCCCGGCGGCTCCAATCAGATGGCCATGATGGTCCTCCTCCAATCCTCGCAGGTCCACGTCCTCGGTATCACCATGGTCACCGGCAACGCCTGGCGCGACGAAGAAGCCCAACACACCCTGCGCATGCTCGAGCTAATCCACCGCACCGACGTTCCCGTAGCTCTCGGCGCAGTCTTCCCGCTCGTCCGTACTCAGAAAGAAACCCAGCTCGAAGCCGCACTCATAGGCAACGTAGACTGGCTCGGCGCGTGGGGCGGCGGCCCGACAACACTGGTAGAATCTAGCTCCGCTATCCCCGCTAACTCCGCCAGCACCGCCATCCCTACCATCCCCACGAGGCCGGCAAACTCCGTCATCTACCAGAAGACCCACGGCCCCTACGAAATCCCCCCAATGCCCGAAGGCGCACCGACCACCAGGCCCATTGAAGAAGACGCAGCCCACTTCCTCATCCGCCAGGTCCACGCTCACCCGCATCAGGTCACCATCTACGCCGGCGGCCCGCTCACCAACATCGCCCTCGCCATCAGCATCGATCCGCACTTCGCCGAACTCACGCAAGGCATCGTCCTCATGGGCGGCAGCCTCAACCCCCAAACCGATGACCCCGAATTCAGCGAGAGCCCGCGCCACGAATTCAACTTCTGGTTCGACCCTGAAGCCGCACATATCACGCTCCGCGCTCCATGGCCTCGCATTGACGTAACCACAGTCGACATCTCCATCAAGGCTCGCTTCACAGAGGAAATGTTGAACGCCATCGCCAAATCACCCAACCCCGCGGCGCAATACATCGCCAAATACTCACAGGAGCGCTATTACATGTGGGACGAGCTGGCCGCAGCAGCCTTGCTCGACCCCACCCTCATCACCAAAGCAAGAGACGTCCTTATGGACGTAGACCTGACCCACGGTCCCGGCTACGGCAACACCCTCACCTGGACCGACCAACTTCGCCCCCAGACCAACCTGCAAAAAGTCCACGCCCAGCTGGACCTCGACCTTCCCAGATTCCAAAAGCTCTTCATCGAACTCATGTCTGCTCCGCCGCCTCCGGCAAACAGCACGCCCTGACCGTCCAGCGATAAAAACAGCCGCACCTGTAAGATCGCATCATCGAAAGCGACTGTATGTAGAAGTCCAGATTTGAGCGGCATGGTCGAGTTACAGCAGATCGTCGAAGTCCATGCCGCCATGGTGCGCCGCATCGCGTCCGTTTATGAGCGTCACCCGGACAGGATTGATGATCTGGCGCAGGACGTCTGGTTAGCCGTCTGGCAAGCCCTGCCGCGCTTGAACGATCCAGCCACGCTGAAGAGCTACATAGCCCGCATCACCCAGAACATCTGCGTCACCCATGTCCGGCGCGCGCTCGTACGCCAAACCCAGGACCTGACTGATCTCTTGATCGACACCGTACCCGACCGCTCCCCGCCCGTCGATGAGGCAGCAGTTCATGCCATACAATTGGCCCGCTTGATTGAAGCAGTCCGCGACCTCCCCGAAAATCTCAAGGCCGTCGCCACTCTCTATCTCGAAGAGATGCCAATCAAAGAGATAGCCCTGGCGCTAGGTATCAGTGAAAGCAACGCCTCCGTACGGCTTCACCGCGCCAAATCTGCAATACGACTCAGCTTCGGAGATCCTGCATGACCAATTCGCCTCCACACGATCCGCTGATTGCCCTCTGGCAAACCTCGCCTAAGCCCGACACGCGCCACCTCGTGCAAGATATACAGCGCCTCAACCGGCTGCATCAGCGGCTCAATCGAAGTGTGTTGGCAATCCTGTGCGGCATCGCCATCCTGCTCATCTTCGAGGAAGCAACCGGACGCCTCGGCTCACACGGCATCCTGAGCGTTATCTGGATCGGCGGTCTCGTTATCGGCTTGATCCAGCGTCGTCGCGCTCGATGTAACCGCCCCGTTGCATTCACCCTGGATACAGTCAGCCTGTTGAAATCCATGATTGCGCGCGCCAAAAGAGATCTCTTCATCGCGCGATGCCTCTACGCCGGGGTGCCCCTTGGCGCAATAATTGGTTCACTGGTGATGAGACTGGCCACTAGCGGCGCGCCGCCCCTGGCAAGAGCCGTGAATCCGCACCTTCAGCTGATCCAGACCGGCGCAGGCATCGCCGCCTTGGTCATCATGATGCTCGCGGGCGTCATCCTGGCTCGCTCAGGACACCTTCAGGTCGAGGAGCTAAGCAAAAAGCTGCGAGACATCGAAGCTGATCTGTAAGATTTGCGGCCATGGCGCGACTCTATTACTGACGCACAGCCGCAATGGCAGTGCGATCCATCTCTTCCGGAGGAAACCATGCCGAAAAAAATCAACTCCACCATCGTCATCGCTCTGTGCGCAGCGGCTGCCCTCATCGCACTTGCCTTGGACAAGCAGTATGGAGGCTACGTAACCCTCTCCGCGGCCCAACTTGATATCGCCGCAGCCCTCATCTGCCTTGGGCCGGTGTTCTTCGCTCTAATTCGCTGCCAGGTCATCCGAAAGAAGACGCTGATCGCAGGCTGACGCTCAACCGCATCTGCCTAACCACCTCCATCCAAATGAAATCCCAGCCAAAAAGGTTAACCTCATTCCAAGGGGATTTCATGAAACGCGTCCATTTGCTACTGGCTTGCTCTCTTATCGTTGCTTTCGGCGGCACTCTCGCACTCTCGCAGCAGCGCCCACCGGCCACTCCGCTCATCGCTCACAATCCGTACTTCAGCGTATGGTCCACGACCGATAAGCTCACCAGCTCCGACACGACACACTGGACAGGCAAAGCACAACCGATCGCCGGCCTAATCCGCATTGACGGCAAGCCATTCCGCTTCATGGGCAAGCACCCGGAAGATATCCCCGCCATGCAGCAGACCAACCTTGCCGTCACCGCAACCCACACCACCTACGAATTCACGCAGAACGGCGTCTCGCTCGAATTTACTTTCTTCACACCCGCAATCCCCGCTGACCTCGACCTGCTCTCGCGCCCGGTCACCTACCTTACGTGGAAAGCCAAATCCACAGACGGCGCAACGCACCAGGTCAAACTCCTGCTCGACGTTGACCCCATCCTCTCCGTCAACGACCGCAGCCAGCTTGTAGTCACCGCGCGCCACCAGACCACTTCACTCAACGTTCTCTCCGTTGGTTCACGTGATCAGAACATCCTCAAC
>Ga0206952_10141_pt1 | contig 22066 bp, 21 predicted proteins | sample Alteio_BWOrgHeat_39_FD_152966 | JGI IMG/M metagenome (GOLD analysis project Ga0206952, IMG submission 152966) | Enriched cells from forest soil in Barre Woods Harvard Forest LTER site, Petersham, Massachusetts, United States -... | ecosystem: Environmental > Terrestrial > Soil > Temperate forest >... | reverse complement strand
AGGTCCGCATTGGTGGCGTTGCAGGCATGCTGCGAGCATTCGACGTCGCTGCTGAGAGAAAACGCCAACGCACCGGCGCTGGTCAGGGGTTTGGAAGCCGGATCTATCCAGGTAAGCAGGCTTTTAATAGACGCTGATTTGACATTGGCTTTGCCGGTAAAGGTTTCATTGGCGACGCCGCCTTTCAAATCAACCGATAGTAAATCGCTGCTGAGACTGGCAGTGAGATCAGCGCTTTGGCTGAACAAGCCTTGCAGCGAGCCAAGCTTGGCCTTGATTTTTATATTCTTGCCGTTCCATTCACCGCTGCCGTCGGTCGAAAACGGATCGCTTATGTTGCCCATCGACAAGCTGGCGTCGAGTTTATCAACGGATTCATGTTGCCTGGTTTGGTCATTGACATAGACGATGTTACCGTTTTTGATTGAAACACCGCTTAAGCGCAGTTTCTCTAGGGCCTTAACCGGCGATGAGGCGGCGCTTTCAGTGGGCGCAGCGACAGGTTTTGCTTTGGAGAAGTCCCAGTTTTTTGCGCCATCCGCCGTAACATGCATATTAATGCGCGGCTCATCAAGCACCAGCGATTTTATCTCAACACCTCCGTGCAACAGCGGCATGACAGCTACATCGACAGTCAGCGATTTCAGTGCTGCCATCGGCGTGGTGTCAGGAAATCCGGGCGGATTAGAGAGTGTCACGTCTTCGGCATGCACGCCGGCGACAGGAAAAAAGGTAACGCTCATATTACCGCCGATAGTCAGCGTACGGCCGGTTTCCGCTTGCACTTTTTCAACTAGCGTGCGGCGCACCAGGTCGGCATTGATAAAATGCGGGGCGATGATGGCCGCCACAATGAGCAGCGCTATAACTATGCCAATGAATATAAATAGTTTTTTCATATAACTTTTAATATAGACGCGCGAATAAAATTGCTAGATGAAATTATCCTTGTTGCGCGCGGTGCAGCAACATATGGTCGGCCAGAACGCAGGCCAGCATTGCCTCACCCACCGGTACGGCGCGGATGCCAACGCAGGGATCATGCCGCCCTTTGGTTTGGATGGTCGTGTTATTGCCGCGTACATCAATCGTCTCAATTTCCGTCAACACCGAACTGGTCGGTTTTACCGCAAAGCGCGCAACCACAGGTTGCCCGCTCGAAATACCACCCAGGATACCACCGGCATGATTAGTAAGAAATGTGGTTTTGCCGTTTTTATTGCGCATGCGGTCGGCATTTTCCTCGCCACGCAGCGCGGCGGCGGCAAAGCCATCACCGATTTCCACGCCTTTGACCGCGTTGATGCTCATCATAGCGGCGGCAATGTCTGCATCGAGTTTTTTATAAATCGGCGCGCCCCAGCCGGCCGGAACGCCTTCGGCGATAATTTCAATCACTGCGCCGATGGAGGAGCCATCTTTGCGGATGGCATCCAGCTGTTCTGCCCAACGTTCAGCAGCTTTGGCATCCGGGCACCAGAATGGATTTTTGTCGATGACTTTCCAGTCCCATTTTTTACGGTCAACCATGTCATCGCCCATGCCAATCATGGCACCGCGGATGTTTATGCTTTTGCCAAGAATCTTGCGTGCAATCGCCCCGGCGGCCACACGCATGGCGGTTTCGCGCGCCGATGAGCGCCCGCCGCCGCGATAATCGCGGATGCCGTATTTCGCCCAATAGGTGTAGTCGGCATGTCCCGGGCGGAATTTGTCCTTGATGGTTTCGTAATCTTTTGATTTCTGGTCTTCGTTATAAATGATCAGGCTGATCGGCGCGCCGGTGGTTTTGCCTTCAAAGACGCCGGAGAGAATTTTTACCGTATCGGATTCCTTGCGCTGCGTCGTATAGCGCGACTGCGCCGGGCGGCGCTTATCGAGCCAGGGCTGGATATCGGCTTCAGACAATGAAATCATGGAGGGAACGCCGTCGATCACGCAACCAATGGCCTCGCCATGGCTCTCGCCCCAGGTAGTGAATCGGAAAATATGGCCGAAGGTGGAGAAGGTCATAATGGTTAATTTTATTATAGATTTATCCAGAGGAGACTAAACCGTAGCAATATCCGGCGCGTTGGGATTTTTCATGCCGACGACATGGTAGCCGGAATCGACATGCAGCACTTCGCCGGTTGTCCCCTGCCCCAATTCCGATAGTAAATATAATCCCGCGCCACCGACATCTTCGATAGTGGTATTGCGCTGCAGGGGAGCATTATATTCGTTCCATTTCAAAATGTAGCGGAAATCACCGATGCCCGAGGCAGCCAGCGTTTTGACCGGCCCCGCCGAAATGGCATTGACGCGGATTTTTTGCCCGCCTAGGTCTGCCGCCAGGTAACGCACGCTGGCTTCCAGCGCCGCCTTAGCCACACCCATAACATTGTAATGCGGCGTCACGCGTTCAGCGCCGAGATAAGTCAAGGTCAACAGACCGCCGCCGTTCGGCATGAGCGCTTTGGCTCGCCGCGCCAGCGCGGTAAACGAGTAACAGGACACATTCATGGTTAGCAGGAAATTATCGAGCGTGGTGTCGACATATTTGCCTTTGAGTTCATTTTTGTCAGAAAATGCGATGGCATGAACAAGAAAGTCCATGCTTCCCCATTGCTTCTGCAAAATGTCGAAGACGTTGTCCATGCTGAGTGAATCGGTCACGTCGCAGGGTAGAATGAGCTTTGAATTTACCGAAGCTGCCAGCGGGCGCACGCGCTTTTCCAATGCGTCGCCCTGGTAGGTGAAGGCCAGCTGCGCGCCCTGCGCCGCCAAATATTTGGCAATGCCCCAGGCCAACGATTTGTCATTGGCCACGCCCATAATCAAGCCGCGCTTGCCGGCCATCAGCGTGCCGGTCGGCACGCTGGGCTCTTTCATTGCTTCATTGGTCATCAGGCTATATGAAAATTATTAATTGGAACTGACCACCTGCCAGGTACCGTCCGGCTGGCGGCAGGCAGTGCCATACCCTTGTTTAGCCTGACCGCCGACATTGATGGTCTGGGTGTATTCGCGGCAATACTGGCCGCTGGCATTTTGCTTATAGGCACCCGCAGTGATGCTACCGGAGGCATTCTTGCCCTGCCATGGCAGGGCCTGTCCAGGCTGCGCGGTTTCCAAAGCCTGCTGGGTTTTTGCCGCATAGGCCGCCTGGTCGGCATTGTCCAGCGACGAACCGATGGAATGGCCTATCAGGCCGCCAAGCAAGGTGCCAGCAATGGTGGTGGCGATTTTACCATGGCCGCCGCCGATGGTGCTGCCGAGCACGCCGCCGCCGATGGCGCCGGCTGCCGTGCCGATATCCGATTTATTGAAGCCGCCGCCGTTCATGACGCCACTGTTGGGCGCGCCGTTCGGCTGCGTGCAGGCGGTGAGCATGCTGGCGGTCAATGCGAGGGTAATGAGTCTGGAGCTTTTCATAGCCTTGTCCTTACGTTTATACGTTAGCCGCCCACTGACTGCCGGGGCGGTATATGGGATTCCATATATTCCATAAACATACTCACTTGGCAACTACCAAGAGATGACAACAGCGTTACAAATGTGTAATATACTACTACCCCTGCGCGGGGATCGCTTGATACAAAGAAAAGAAATGGGTGCATGAATAGTATTGGTGACTATGGATCCCCGCTCAAGGCGGGGAATAGGGGTAAAATATTCTTGGTAGGCGCCGGACCAGGCGATCCCGAGTTGCTGACGCTCAAAGCATTAAAAGCTATCGAAAGCGCCGATGCGGTGGTCTATGACCGCCTCGTGTCGGAAGCGGTGCTGGCGCTTATCCCGCGCGGCGTTCCGCGCTTTTTTGCCGGGAAATCCTGCAAGGAAAAAGCCATGACGCAGGAGGAAATCCACCAATTGCTTATCGCGCTGGCACGGGAGGGGAAACGCGCTGTGCGCCTCAAGGGCGGCGACCCACTGCTGTTCGGCCGCGGTGGCGAAGAAGCACTGGAATTGGCGAAACATCATATAGACTTTGAGATTATTCCCGGCATCACCTCAGCGCAGGGCTGTGCTGCTTATGCCGGCATACCATTAACGCATCGCGGTTTGGCCAGCGGAGTACGGTTTTTGACCGGTCATCGCGTCACCGCCGAAGATACTGCCGATCCGCTGGACTTAAACTGGCAAAGCCTAGCCGATGGCGATACGACACTGGTGGTTTATATGGGACTGGCTAATCTTGGTATTATTACCGCAAAACTGATGGAGCATGGCTTGCCCGCCAATACACCCGCCGCTGCCATTGCCCACGGTACTACACCACAGCAACGAATCACAATCTCCAATCTTTCGGAAATAGAAGGTGCCGTTGCCAAGGCAAAGCTGGAGCCACCGACCTTGGTGATTATTGGCAAGGTCGCCGGTTTGGCTTGTGAATTAGCCTGGTTTATGCCGGAGGGCGAGGCCATACTGCCAAAGCTAGCACAATCACAAACATAAACCCGCCGATGATAGCGAGCAGCCCGCCGATGCCCATGAGGCCCATGGCTGCCTTGACGCCGGCAGAAACATCTTCGAGGCCACCGGGAGTTTTGCGCAACACACCGTAGCCGCCGCTGATGGCAAGGCCAGTGATGTGCAAGAATTGGCCGCCGCCATAAACAATCGGCTGCCAGAATGCTAATTTCCAACTGCTGACATCCCGCCAGCCGAATTGCGGCAACAATAAATATGCCATGCCCATAAAGGCCAACGTCACCCCAACGATGGAGCCATGATAATGCGCCGGAATGACGACGTTCTGGCCGGAGATCAGCGCACCCAGCACACCACCATAAATAAATAGGATAAACGACATGATCAGCGTCGAATACAAAGCGCGCTTATCACCACGAGCCAGATGCCGAAAGGTAATAAGGCCGGGTAGTATCCACAGCGCTAGGATGGTTGGCGCGATGCCGCCCGCCAGAATCATTATGTGGGTAAAAAACTGATGCTGATCATCTGCATGGTAATGCATATACCCCCAGGGGGTAAGCAAGCTGGCTACAAGGCCGACAGCAAACAATGCTTTCAGATGTGGTTTATGAATCGAGAACTCGGGCTTGAGGGCTTTGGTAAGCCATAGCCAGACGATCATCACGATCTGCACATGCAACAGTTGCAACACATGCCCACCGCCCCAGAATAGCGTATCGTAATAATCCTGGTCGATGGGTTCGCCATCCGGCATCTGATGGAATGACCAGATGAAAGCGATGATGACCATGCAGGCGATAATGACAGAAGTTTGCAACGGCCAATTATCAGTCAATCGGGTGCTAATCACTCTCACCAACATTAATCCTACTCCACAAAATAACAATCCAAGCCCGAGAAAAAACAGTGGACTGGTGATGACAGGAATATAGTTGCTCATCAATGCCGCGCCTTGCGGATCAAGCGGCGAAAAAGTAATAGCCAGCGTACCCAGCGCAAAGCAGACAAGCGCCGCCTCTTCAAGTAAGGGAAAAATTTGACGCGAGCTTTGCGCTGCCAAGCTCCACATCAAACAGGCTATGGATAAAAACCACACCAGCACTGATAAATCGACATGCACGACCAATGCCTTGTGGAACCAATCGGTGAATACGGTCGTATCGGTCAAAGGCGCGCGTGCTATCACCAGCACCAGGGAAAATAACCCGGCTATCGCCAGCGCCGAGGTGCCGATGATGAGCCAATAGCGGGAAAGCGGTTTTTGCATTGTATTTTTCCTATTTTTTTAACATATACTGGATTCCCGCTTTCGCGGGAATGACAAAATAGGCTTATGACCAACGATCTTATCCGCCGCGACCATTCAGCTATTATCCTCTGGCTTGCCGCCTGCGCCGTGCTGGTGGCTATGATGGTGATGATCGGCGGGTATACGCGGCTTTCCGGTTCCGGGTTATCGATTACCGTATGGAAGCCGATTCACGGAATCATTCCGCCGCTCACCGACTCGGCATGGCGGGAAGAGTTCGTCGCATACCAGCAAAGCCCGCAATATCTGAAAATCAATAAGGGTATGAGTCTTGATGAATTCAAAACGATTTTCTGGCCGGAATATATTCACCGGCTGATCGGGCGTATCACCGGCGCCGCATTTTTTATCCCGCTGGTGATATTTGCCGTGCGAGAAAGTTTTTCCGTACGTTTCAGCTTGCGTCTATTGGGAATTTTTGGGCTAGGTGCCCTACAAGGAGTCATCGGCTGGCTGATGGTCAAAAGCGGGCTGGTGAATGACCCGCAGGTCAGCGCCTTGCGCCTGGCGCTGCATCTATCCGTGGCGTTTGCGCTCCTGGCGATGTTGATTTGGGCGGTCATGGACCTGCGTGACGCCGCGCCGCTTGATCTTCCTGCCAGCTGCAAAAAAGATTACAAAATATGGTTCTTTGCGCTTTGCCTGCAAATTATTTTCGGCGCGTTGATGGCGGGCACGCATGCCGGGCTGGTTTATAATACCTGGCCGGATATAAACGGCCAGTTCCTGCCGGACGGTTTGCTGAAACAACCGTGGTACGAGAATCTTACTTTGATACAGCTTACGCATCGCAACCTGGCAGTTTTGGTGGCCGGCGGCTTCTTATTCTGGTGGTATTATTACCGCCATTATGTTAAAGATAATCATCTTGGCAAGGTGTGCGGCTGGGTTGCGCTGTTGATAGCGCTGCAATTTGCGCTAGGCGTATTAACGCTTTTGCATCAAGCTCCACTGACCCTCGCCTGGATGCATCAAACAGTAGCATTGCTGCTGTTTATCATAGCGGTGATATTGATGCATAAATTATGTCATCGTGACACAGGGCAAAATAATACGCGCTTCAGATCCTTCGAATGGCTGGATCCGAAGATAAGATGATGGAAAAGGTGGGACCAGTGATCAACTACGAAAAATATTTTTCAGAAAGTATCGACCGGCTAAAGGTTGAGGGGCGATACCGTGTGTTCAACAATCTGGAGCGCAAGGCCGGGTCGTTTCCACTGGCCAAAAGCCACATCACTGGCCGTACCGTCACCGTCTGGTGCAGCAATGATTATCTGGGCATGGGCCAGCACCCGAAAGTCATCACCGCCATGGCGGAAGCCATCGGCCGCTTAGGCGCCGGCGCCGGGGGCACACGCAATATTTCCGGCACGCACCACGCCATGGTGACGCTCGAGGAAACACTCTCCGAACTGCACGGCAAGGAAAAGGCGCTGGTCTTCACCTCCGGTTATGTCGCCAACGAAGCGTCACTCGGCACGTTGCTTTCCATGCTGCCGGAGTGCATCGTATTTTCCGATGAATTCAACCATGCCTCGATGATCCACGGCATGCGCAACAGCAAATGCGAAAAACAAATTTTCTGCCATAACGATCCTGATCACCTCGAAGAATTATTGCGCGCCGCCGATCCCGCCCGCCCGAAAGTCATTGCCTTTGAATCGGTGTATTCGATGGATGGTGATATTTCACCGATTGCCGCGTTCTGCGACCTGGCGGATAAATATAATGCCATCACCTATCTCGATGAGGTGCATGCGGTCGGCATGTATGGGCCGCGCGGCGCCGGTGTCGCCGAGCGCGACGGTGTGATGGACCGCGTGACGATTATCCAGGGAACCTTAGGCAAAGCATACGGCGTGATGGGCGGATATATCACCGGTTCGCGCGCGTTGATTGACATGATTCGCTCGTACGCGCCGGGATTTATTTTCACCACCGCCCTACCCCCGGCACTCACCGCGGGCGCTACGGCTTCGATCCGCCATTTGATGGAAAGCGGCGAAGAGCGCGCGCGGCAACATTATAATGTGCAGGTGACGCGCGGCATGCTGGAAAAGGCCGGGCTGCCGGTGATGAATAGCAACAGCCATATTTTGCCGGTGCTGGTCGGCGATCCGGTGCTCACCAAACAGGCGTCCGACATGCTGCTGAACCAGTTCGACATCTATGTGCAGCCGATCAATTTCCCTACTGTGCCGCGCGGCACCGAGCGCCTGCGCATCACGCCTAACCCGACGCATACGCATGCCATGATGGTCGAACTCACCCGCGCTTTAGTGTGGGTATTTGAGCGGTTGGGGATAAAAGCAGATGAAGAGAAGTTGCAGGAAGTGGCTTAGTTATAACGAATGAAATATCCTGATATTTTATCAATTTTTCTCTTAGGCTGTATTGTAACGTTTTACGTCATGAACGTTCTGCCAGAACCAAAATTTTCAAAAGATGATTGGCTTATATTCGTTACCTTTCTTTTATTTAGCGTTGGGTTGCTTCAAGCTGTAATTGCGCGTGATACTGCAAGAAGGCAATTACGATCCTACGTCTCAGCAACTCCAAACTATATTTTTACCTTTAACCAAGCTGCGCCTGTTTGCATTAGATTACGTGATTAAAAATCACGGGCAGACACCAGCCGATGAAATGATAAGTTTTGCAAGAGTTGAGGTTCTCCCCTATCCACTTCCTCCGAACTGGCTATTCCCTGTTCCGCCAGTCAATAGTCGTGGCTCTAAATCGGTTCTTTATGCAGATGAACCAGAATTTTCTAGGACGTGGATGAAACGTGTTCTTACTAAGGAAGAAATTATTCAAGTTGTGGAAGGAGAGAAATTTCGAATCTACATTTATGGCGTCATCAGATATTTTGATATTTTTTGGCAACCACATCAGACTAGATTTTGCTATTCTGTCATCGGCGGATCAAACTTGGCCGCAGTAGTTTCTGGAACTAAAATTGATGTTCTTGATGACATGCTGTTTGAGGCATCTGACCAACACAATAATTTTACATAATTCCATATTACCCTATTTCCCTGCCCAATTTTTAATCATTCCATTTCGTCCTGCATAAAATCGATGCAAGTTTTTTAGGCATCTATCTTACAATATACTGTTTTATAAATATTTTATAAATGGCACGCTTCTTGATATAGCATAAGCGTCGAGCCATATAGGTGCGATCTTTTTTGAAGGAAATGTCATGGTACAATCTCTGGTAATCATGTTGAGGCGGATGCCCTGGGCGATAGCGACGGTATGGATGTTATCCGTATTGCTTTCGGCCTGCGCACCATCAACTAATTCGGAATGGCAGGACGGCAGTTATAGCGCCTCCCCCAGCCATGTGGCGATGCTGGGACCGTCGCTCCTGGGACCCTCCAACTCCATAGGGCCCTAGCTTACAATTAGGCTCGCCCCTCATGACCTCACAGTCAAGCTTCATTGACATCTATTAATTATTTGACTACGCATATTGCATACGAGGTAAAATCGCATGCAAGACAACGAGAGAAATGGGGAATCTGCCGCTAAGCCTTATTGGAGAGATACAGTTTTATCCAATCCAAGATTGCTAAACAGGACGGCTGAAGTATTTAAGGGACTGAATCAACCCACCACCATAAGAATAATCAACTTACTGTTACAAGAGCCAGAGGGTTTAACGGTAACAGACTTGTGTAAAAAAATGGAGGCTACGAAATCAAAGGTGTCTTGTTACTTGCCTGCTTTAAAAACTCTTGGTGTGATTCAATATAAAAGCATAGGAAGGTATAATCATTACCGTCTCACAGATACCTTTAGAAAGTTCTTTGAGTTCGATCCAGAAATGGCAGCTACGACCAAAACATCCGAGTGGTTTATCCGGCGCATGGCCAGCTTTGTTGTTGAACATAATCATGGTTCTTTAGACCTATGACTTTAAATGGCGTCGACGCCCTATAAACTTATTTACAATCTCCAAACCATTGCCTATAACCAACCCCAACTTTAATAAAAAATAAAAAAATCAATATCGCAGTTCGTGGATGCCCGCTTTCGCAAAGCGCGCCAAAATCACAACGGAACCATTGTAATCAGAAAGGTAGTATCATGTCCGCCAACGACGTATTCAAACTCATCAAAGACAACGATATTCAGTTCGTCGACTTCCGCTTCACCGACCCCAAGGGCAAATGGCAGCATACCTGCTACGTCGCTGGCCAGGTCAACGAAGGCAGCTTTGAAGACGGCATCATGTTCGACGGTTCATCGATCGCCGGCTGGAAATCGATCAACGAATCCGACATGATCCTGATGCCGGAACCCAAGACCGCATTCATCGACCCATTCTCCGCGCAGCCGACGCTGGTGCTGTTCTGCGACGTGATCGAACCCTCCACCGGGCAACCCTATGCCCGTGACCCGCGCAGCTGCGCTAAACGCGCTGAAGCGTACCTGCAATATACCGGCGTCGGCGACACAGCGTATTTCGGCCCGGAATTGGAATTCTTCGTATTCGATGATGTGCGCTTCCGTTGCGCCGGCAACTACAGCTTCCATGAGCTGCAAAGCGAAGAGCTGCCGATCAACTCCGACAGAATGTACCAGGCCGGGAATATGGGACATCGCCCGCCGACGAAAGGTGGTTATTTCCCCGTTCAGCCAGTTGACTCACTGGCTGACCTGCGCGCTGAAATGCTCACCACGCTGAAGAACGTCGGCGTGGAACCAGTGCTGCATCACCACGAAGTTGCACCCGCGCAAAATGAGCTCGGTATCATGTTCTCGACGCTGGTTGGCACTGGCGATTTAGTGCAGAAATATAAATATGTTGTGCACAATGTCGCGGCATCGTATGGCAAATCGGCGACCTTCATGCCGAAGCCGATTTCGGGCGACAACGGCTCCGGCATGCACACCCACCAAAGTTTGTGGAAAGGCGGCAAGCCGCTGTTTGCAGGAAATGGTTATGCCGACCTCAGCGAGATGTGCCTCTATTATATCGGCGGCATTATCAAGCACGCACAAGCCATCAATGCGTTTTCCAACCCACTGACCAACAGCTACAAGCGCCTGATCCCGGGCTTTGAAGCACCGGTGTTGCTCGCTTATTCAGCGCGCAACCGCTCGGCGTCGATCCGCATTCCGTATGTAGCGTCGCCGAAGGGCAAGCGCATCGAAGTGCGGTTCCCAGATCCAGGTGCCAATCCATACCTGGCGTTTACCGCCATGTTAATGGCAGGCCTCGATGGCATCGAACACAAAATTCATCCCGGCGACGCGATGGACAAAAACCTGTACGACCTGCCGCCGGAAGAATTGAAGCATGTGCCGACCGTTTCCGGCAGCTTGCGCAATTCGCTGGAGAAACTCGATGCTGGTCGCGCCTTCCTGAAAAAAGGCGACGTCATGACCGACGATTTGATCGATTCCTACATCGAACTCAAGATGCAGGAAGTCTACAAGTGGGAGCACACCCCGCAACCGGTCGAGTTCGAGATGTATTATAGTGTATAAAACTGTCATGCCGCACTCGTTGCGGCATCTCCATCCATTTTAGGGAGGCCCCGCAACAAGTGCGGGGTAACAAAAAGAAAAGGGAGCCAGTTTTGGCTCCCTTTTTTATCATTTCTGTCTTAACGTTCCATCTCATTGCTCTCTTGCAATGACCGCTCCAATTGCCTCAATTCATGAGGGTTTCTTACAAGGCGTAATGCTTCTTTTTTGATAGATTCGGTCCATAGATAGTGTGTGAGATCTTCTCCTATGCCGTCATCAAAATGCTTTGTAAGCACCCTCAAACACAGCAAAGCCGAACCAAATGGATTGCCTGTAGCTGCATGCCCCACAGCTTCAGCAAGCAGTAATTTGGGTATTTTAAATCGGGATTTATTGGTTATTCTGTCCAGCAGTTCTTTTTCCTGCTTATTCAGTTCCGGATATAAATGTAATTCTTGATTTAATTCCTGAGATTCCAGATCACGTTTGCGATGTCTCTCAATAAATTTAGCCCTTCCCTCAAAACCCAGCCCCTGCAAAAATTGCAATGCTTCAGCTGTCGGACTTTCGATGGAAAGAGAACGTGGCAGCGATTTTTTAGCGAGAACCGGCATCTTTTATAATTTGCTTTGCCATAAGCCACTCCTTTTATTGTTGTTTTTAAAATACCAGACCCCGCAACAAGTGCGGGGTTATGCGAACCTTGTTTACTGCTGCTGTTGCATGGCCTGCTGGTGCATCATCAGGGCGACGACGCGGGGGTCACGGGCTTTGAGCGCTTCGAGCGCCGGTTTTCCCATGATGTTGAGCAGCGAGATGTTGATGAACTCGAGGAAAATAATGACGACCTGCTCGACCTGTTGCTGGATTTTCTTGACGATCACGTCGGCGATGTTGGCAATGGCGCCATGCGCTTTCTTGCCGGTATCGCGTACGCGCGCCTGGTAATCAGAGAGCGCCGCGAAAATCTTGCGTAAAGACCCTTCGATATGCGATTTGCTGGCTTTGCCCGCCGTTTTATATTTTTTGCTCTCGGCGATGAACAGGAATTCCTCGGCCAGCACGTCGGTAGCATCGCTCAAATCATTGATCAGCGGCTCGACAATCTCAAGCTGCGCATTCGGATCCTTGACGAATCCGCTCTCCACGGTTGCCACCAGCTCTTCCGCAAAGTCGTAGAGCTTAGTGATTTCCTGGTATTTGACTTCGAATTCTTCCATCGAAGCGCCTTTTTTTGACGTGCGTGCCATAACATTATCCAGTTTAAGTTAAATCCCCCCGTTGGTATAGGTATATGCCCAACGTCTCCATCAATTCTAAAGTATTTTATAAGGTTGTGTGTGACAATTTCATGACATTTTGTGTATTATGGCCACACTATGAGTATTAATTTTAAAATTCAAGGAGTTGATGGCAAGGCGCGAACCGGCGAATTGCACATGGCGCATGGGGTTATCCGCATGCCGGCCTTCATGCCGGTGGGGACTAGCGCGACTGTTAAGGCCATGACACCGGAGGCGGTGAAGTCCACCGGCGCGGATATTATATTGAGTAATACCTATCATTTGATGTTGCGTCCATCTGCGGAAACCATCGCGAAATTGAGCGCGTTGCACAAGTTTATGCACTGGGACGGGCCGATACTTACCGATTCCGGCGGGTTCCAAGTCATGTCGCTGGCCAAATTACGCAAGCTGACTGAAGATGGCGTGACTTTCCAATCGCACCTGGATGGCGCGACCTATGAGCTTTCGCCCGAGCGCGCTATGGAAATCCAGCATCTGCTGGGCAGCGACATCAGCATGGTGCTGGATGAATGCACGCCGTATCCGGCGACAGAAACGGAAGCGGCCGATTCCATGCGGCTTTCGATGCGCTGGGCAGAACGGTCGAAGAAAGCCTTTGTGAAACGCGATGGGTATTCCGTTTTCGGCATCGTGCAAGGCAGCGTCTACCCCAAACTGCGAGCAGAATCCTGCGCGGCGCTTACCTCTATCGGCTTCGACGGTTATGCCATCGGCGGGTTGGCAGTAGGCGAAGGGCAGAACATTATGTTCGAGGTGTTGGATTATACGGTGCCGCAGCTGCCGGACGATCACCCGCGCTACTTGATGGGCGTCGGCAAGCCGGATGATATTATCGGCGCGGTGATGCGCGGTGTCGATATGTTCGATTGCGTCATCCCGACGCGCTCGGGGCGTTTTGCCCGCGCCTATACCGATGAGGGCGAGCGCAACCTGCGCAACGCCCAATATGCCGAGGATGCAAGCCCGCTGATGGAGGGCTGCCCCTGCCCGGCTTGTACGCATTACAGCCGCGCCTATCTGCATCATTTGTTCAAGGCTGAGGAGATGCTGGGACCGATGTTGCTGACCTGGCATAACCTGACATTCTACCAGCAGCTGATGCAAGGCCTGCGCGAGGCGATTGCCCGCCGCCGGCTTACGGTATTTGCTGAGGAATTTCTGGCGCGTTATGGCACGCAAAAGGTTGACAAACCCGACTGAAACCCTATTGTCCCCTTCTCTTTTATGACTAAAAGAGCCCGTAGCTCAGTCGGTAGAGCACCTGACTTTTAATCAGGTTGTCGTGGGTTCGATTCCCGCCGGGCTCACCAGCCTACACCATCACCGCAAATTTGCCGGTGGCCGGATTCATCTCGGAAATACGCCGGCTGGCAGTGTTGATCACCCAGCCGTGCAGCGTAAGCCTTCCGGCTTTTACCGCCGTGGCCACGGCCGGATAGCTCATTAGGTTCATGACGCTTTGGCGAACCGCCGCTTCTTCCATGGCTCGCGCCTGCGCCTCGATATTGCCGCCGCGCTTCACCACCTCGGTGCGCACACCCTCCAACGGCTCTAAGTACTTATGGATATGGCCGGTATCCCCGGGTGCGCCGTGCAGGCAGGCCTGGATGCCACCGCAATCGGTGTGCCCCATGACGACAATGTCTCTGACTTTCATCACATTGACGGCGAATTCCAACGCTGCCGCTTCGCTTAAACGATCGCCGGATCGTCTGCCGATACCCGCCACCAGCGCCGCGATGTTGCGGTAGATGATCGCTTTGCCATAGGGAATGCCGATGTCCTCGATATTGAGCCGCGCATCAACGCAGCCGATCAACAGCATTTCCGGCCGGTGCGGTAACGGCACGGCGTCAATCACCGGCACGGATTTTTGCTTATTACGGATGGTTTCAATGACGGTCATGTCGATTTCATTTACCTGAATATTTCTCCGATTGCATCTCCGCCAGCCGCGAGGCTGTGCGCTTGAATTCAAAGGCGCCATCCCCATCCGGATACAGTTGATCCGGCGCGACATCGGCAGTGGCTATCAGCTTTACCTTATGCTCATAGAGCGCGTCAACCAGGGTCATGAAACGCTTGGCTTCGTTGCGTTTATCGGCAGCGAGTTTGGGAATGTCGGTGACAATCAGCGTATCGAGCCGTTCGGCCAACGCCAGATAATCAGCAGCACCCAGCGCGCTTTCGCATAATTCCTGGAAGGTGAACCGGCCGATGGCGTCCTTATATAGCGCAAAGAATGTGACGCGCCCATGCACCGCAAGCGTTTCAACGCGCTGCGCACCAACAGCTAGGTGTTTCAGCATATGATCGATAAATGCATCGGCGTCGGGACCCAACGGATAAAAATAGGCTCGCTGCTCGCTTTTCATCTGCATTTGGCGATAATCAGCCGGACTCGACAAGGCCATTACCTGCATACATTCTTCGATCAGCGTTATGAATTTGGCAAAGCGTTCGCGCTGATGCCCGCCGGTATAGAGCGATGCCGGTGGATGATTCGACGTGCTGACGATCATTACATCCGCTTCGAACAGCCCAGAAAACAGCCGGTAAAGCAACGTGGCGTCGGCGACATCATTGGCCTGCAATTCATCGAAGCAGAGCAGTGTGGTTTCTTCTGCCAATTGCTGCGCCAGCACGGCTACCGGATCGGTCAACTTTTCCTTCCGCAGCTTATGGATACGCATGTGGACTTCCTGCATGAAGGCGTGGAAATGGATACGCCGCTTTTTCTTCACGGGCACATGGTCGTAAAACAAATCCATCAGCATGGACTTGCCGCGCCCGACATTGCCCCAGATGTAAAGGCCGCGTGTGGCTTGCTTCTTAAAGAGCCCGCGGCGCGGCTTCAGTTGCGCGCTGAGCGCCTCCAGCGCCGTCAGCACCTGGCGCTGCGCCGCATCATCCTTAATGTGCCGGCGCGCCACCAATTGCGCATAGCGCGATTCGAGGGAACCATCAGCGTTTGCTTGCTTTTTCGGCGGCATTCCTTTACATCCACTACTCCAACTCATCACGATATAAAGCAAGCGGCTGGCTCATGCAATTAACCGTTGCCAAGGACATGGAATCACTGCAAGAGGCGTTGGCCGGATTGGCCAAGGCCGGAAAGCGCATTGCACTGGTGCCAACCATGGGCGCGCTGCATGCAGGACATGTGTCGCTGGTTAAATTGGCAAAAGAGATAGTAGATGAGGCGGTGGTTACGATTTTTGTTAATCCCAAGCAATTCGGCCCTACTGAGGATTATGGCAGATATCCAAAAAGCCCGGAAGAGGATATTAAAAAACTGCGCGAAGCCGGCGCAGCGCTGGTCTATGTGCCTTCTGCCGATGATATCTATCCGCCTGGATTTTCCACCAGTATATCGGTAGGCGAATTGGGAAAAATACTCGAAGGTAAATCGCGCCCGGGGCATTTCGACGGCGTCGCCACAGTGTTGACCAAGCTGTTTCTCAGCATCCTGCCGCATATGGCGATTTTTGGAGAAAAGGATTATCAGCAATTATGCGTAGTGCAGCGGCTGGCGGTAGATCTCGATCTGCCGATTGAGATTATCGGCGCGCCGACGATGCGCGAGGTAGATGGGCTAGCCATGTCGTCGCGCAATGTTTATCTCAGTGTCGAGGAACGTAAGATTGCGCCGAAGCTGCATGAGGTTTTGGAAAGCGTAGGAAAAGTCATTGCGTCAAGGAAAGTTTCGGTCAAATCGGCGCTGGACCAAGGCATTGCCGCGCTTGGAAAAGGCGGGTTTAAAGTCGATTATCTCGAATTACGCCAGGCGGAAACACTGGCGGAATTGCGCGATTTTACGCCGCCGGCGCGGCTGCTGGCGGCAGCGTGGCTTGGCGCGACGCGGCTGATTGATAATATTGTGGTAGAATAATTATGGCGAAGAAAGCAGTGCTCATTACCGGCGGCGCCAAGCGCATCGGCGCGGCAATGGCGCGTTATTTCGCCGAGCATGGGTATGATATTGCACTGCATTACCATAGTTCAAAAAAAGAAGCACTGGTACTGCAGGCCACATTAAAAAAACAAGGCGTAACCTGCGAATTATTTTCGCATGACTTGAAAAATATCAAAGGTATTCCAGCGCTCATGAAAAAAGTACGCGCCGCCATGCCGCATTGCGTCGCGCTTATTAACAACGCTTCTATTTTTGAGCGTGCCGAATTTATGAAAACGGATGAGGCATTGTTCGACCGGCAGTTCGCCGTCAACTTCAAAGCACCATTTTTCCTGACACAGGCCTTTGCAAAAACTTTCGGCAAAGGTTGTGTGGTGAATATACTCGACACCGATATTGCACAGACTCATGTCAGTCATTTCACTTACTTGCTGGCAAAAAAGGCATTGGCTAATTTTACGATTATGGCCGCGCGCGCACTGGGGCCCACGGTACGCGTGAATGGCGTGTGCCCAGGCTATGTGTTGCCACATAGCACTTCAGATGCCGTTGGTATTAAAAAAGTAGAAAAAAATATTCCCCTAAAAAAACACGCCGCGGTGGAAGAGATCACAGAAGCAGTTCTGTGGATATCACAGCAAAAACATGTGACGGGGCAAATTATGTATATCGATGGCGGCAAACATGTCCTCTAAACAAAAATGGCGGTTGAATGTTAAAAACCTGGAAACACGCATGCGTGTAGGATGCGACCCAAAGGAACGCGAGCTACAGCGAATTCATGTGAATGTCATTATGGAAGGTGAATATGCCGTTAAGCCGCAGTCGCTCGATCAATGCATCAATTATGATATTGTCTATAAGCTGGTAACGCAGGAATGGCCAAAACTGGCGCATACTACTCTGCTTGAGACGCGCATCGTAGAACTTCTTGAATATATATTCCGCAAGGATGATCGCATTACCTATGCAAAGGTTTCTCTCGATAAACCTGATATTTTTCCCGAGATCGAATCCATAGGCCTTGAAGCGGAATGGACACGAAAAGATTTTGAGCGATTGATACTGAAGAAAAAATCATGAGTTTGATTTCTATTATTACCCCTGCCTATCAAGCTGAAGATACCATCGTTCGCGCGGTAAAATCAGTGCTCGCACAAACCCATGCCGATTGGGAAATGATAATCGTTTCCGATGATGGTAAAGACTATCAAACTATCCTAGCGGCGCACAACATCATGGATCCGCGCCTGCGATTTGCCAGTACGGAAAAAATACAATCCAGCCCTTCATGCGGCAGGAATATAGCCCTCGATATGGTTCGGGGCGATTTTATAACCACGCTGGATGCTGACGATGAATATCACCCTCAGTACTTGGAAATATTATTAAAGCCAGCTTCTCAATATGGGGTTGCAATGGTACGACTTGCTTACAAAACAAAACCCGGTGGCGAAAAGGAAATGCTTTTCGTGCATGATACAAATCGGGATGCAGGATTTCAATTATTGACCCTAGACGAGTATGTGAAGATGAATGGTTGTACTATTACCATGTTCGCTCGCGCACTACTTAAACACCGTTATTTGGAAACCATACGCTATGCTGAAGATTTTTTATTCGACGTACGATTTTTTGAGGCTGTCAGCGCCATTCCCGTATTTAACGAAAGATTCTACATTTATCATTACCATGAAAAATCGCTCACTAGTATTGAGCGGGCAGATCAACTCTTTATCGATGATTATAAAAAGGTGATCACAATGCTGGAGGCTATGGATACCATACAACCATGGCTAAAAAACAAGCTGCTTGCCCTGTATCATCATAGGCTGTTTCAGAATTATCTTTATGTAAGTGCTAAAGCGCAAGGCGAATGCGCAGATTTTTTCGAGTTCATGGCGCAGCATCCGGAATACTTCACATAAATTCTTTACTCCTCTTCCTTCTTACTCGGTCCCGTATCCAGAATATCAAACACACCGCGCAGGAATCCCGGCGTCAGGATGGAGAGCGGATTGACCGACACATCCGGGTTCTTGACCGAGCCGCTAACGCTGTAACGCGCTGCGAAGACGCCCTGCCCCTCGCCGCCAGTCAGCACATGGCCGATCAATGGCACGTGGCCTAACACGCTATTGAGCGAATAAGAAGGCACGACGGTACCCTTCAAATCCAGTGATCGCTTGGGGAAAGTGATAGTGCCTTCGATAGTCATGCCGATGGCGTCGCCATGCGTTTTGGCATTATCCAGCGTGATGACATCCTTCGACAGCGTGAACGGCGCGGTGAGGCGGTCGAAATGGATACCGTTTCCCTGCAGCATATCAAAAAATCCGGTGAGCGATGCCAGCGACAAAATTCTGGCGAGGATGGGCGCGTCGTGAACGGTATATTCAGTGATATCGCCCCTGCCTTTCAGCATGCTGCTGTTGCCGCTGTCATCGTAATTGCCGGTGATGGTCAAATCGCCCCCGATCATGCCGTCGAAGATTCCCATGGCTTTCAGGAACGCACCGGCACCTTGCGCATGCAGTGACAGCTGGCGCACATTTTTCGGATTGCGTAAGATGAGGAAGGCAAACGGTTTGCCGTCGGCGGTACGGCCGCCGATATTGGCGCTGTTGCAAATTTCGTCATCGCAATCCACGTTACCCTTGACTGCGGAAAGTTCGCGCCCCTTACCCAATACTACGCGCGCCACATCGGCTTTGAGCTGCAATGCTGGGAAATGCTCAAAAGAAAAGGAATGCTCATCGCTGGTGCTGTCATTACCCAGCCAGCTGGTTAGATCAGCGCTGTTGCCATGCGCTTCAATATGCCATCCGCCTTCAATCGGCTCATACACCACGCGATCGAGATCGTTATTGCCATAACGTACCGCATCCAAATCGACGCGCTTGAAATTGGACAAATCAGCGTTCAGCGTTGCCGAACCGTGCGCATCCATGTCTTTGCCTTTCAAATGCAGTGAAGGCAGACTCACCGCGCCGTTCTTTTTTTCTTCCGTAAGTTCAAAACTGGCGGCTTCTTTTTCCGGCTTATTCCACCCGAAATCAACCAACGTAACTGTGGCATTGGTAAGATCAATAGTAGCTTGTGATTGCTCGATACCATCGCCCTGCTTGATACTGGCCTTTACGCCAAGCTCGCCTTTCAGGAATGGGAATTGCGGATAATTAAAGCGTGGCAACGCTTCAATGGGCGTCGTGGCGGTAATGTCGATAAACGTGTCGAATCCCTTATCAGGATGAAACAGATATTTAACATCGGCGCTCGATGCGCTGGCACCATTGACATCGCCACTGCCTTTGAACTCCAGTCCTTTATTATCAAGCGTTATCTTGCCGTTGCTATTTTTAATGTCGAATTTCTGCATGAAGGCAGGCACCGAAACATCTTTCATCTCGGCGGCGATATCATACGCGATGTCAGATTCATTTTTATCATGCGAAGCAAAGAAATAAAAGCCGAGCGCCGCATGGCCATGTGCGTTGCCTTCGGCCGATTCCTCATGCAGATTAAGCTGTGCCGCATGCTTCAGCCGCGGCAGGCCGAGCAGCTTTACGATGTCTTTGGCCGAGGAGTCAGCATCGAAGCTGACTTTGATATAGGGATTATCGGCATTCAAATCATCAATCAGCAGCGTACCATTTGATAATTTTGTTTCTTTCATATAGTCGCCGGATTTAATATCGGCTTTAAGACTCACCGCATCGATATGTACTACGCCCTTGACATGCGTTACCTCCGGATGCTCCGGCAGGTAGCGGATTTTTGCGCCTTCGAGGGCGATGGCAGCATCGATATCTTCCTTAGGCAATTGCGGTTTGGCGCGATCGCCAAAGGGAAGATTGACGTGCACTTCAGCGTTGGTCACTTTGCCTTCGGTGATATTATCGATGACCCATTTTCGCGACTGTGGCGACAAAGATGGCGGCCATAATTTATGAACATCGACTGCCTGTACATTGTTTAAGGTTGCGTTGGCACTCACCGACACATCGCCATTACTAAGCGAAACCACGCCGACGGCGGAAAACAAGGCGTTATCCCCAATATGGGCAGTCAAATGGTCAATCTGGATATCGCTGGCGTGATTGCTGATCTGCCCTTCGGCATGTAGCGCATCGATAGCCAGCGGTGCTTCCAACTTATCCGATTCAATCGTCCCCTCACCGCCGTCAATGGCGAAATTGACCCGCTGCACCATGCCGTTCATGTCGAGTGCCAGCCTGCTCCTGCCGCTTAAGGGAAATTTGGCGGCGAGCAACACCTTATTGTCAGAAAACAACGCCGCCAACGTCGCCGGCATCAATCGGCCGAAGCTGAGCTCGCCTTCGATGAGCGGATTGTCTTTGGCAAAATCGAATTGGGCGTTGATGAGCGACGACTGGTTATCGCCATAGTTAATAGTAGCGCCGATGGCAGCCTGCACCGTGCCATGCCGGTCGCGCCGAAAGGTGATGGTGGCATCACTGGCCGTGAAAAAAACGCCTTTCTTCGCATTGGCAACGCTGACATCGGCATCGAGAATGGTGATAAAACGCAGCTTGCGCAGAGTGCTGCTGTCATCGGGGGAAACCAGTGCTGCCAGCACGGCGGCGATAGGCACATCGGGCGCTGCCGGCTCGGACGCAGCAGCAGGCGCCGCAGCTTCTTTACGAAACCCGAAGCTGATAGAGCGGTCTTCATTCTGAAACAGGCTGATGACAGGATGAGTAATAGTCAGCGATGTTGGCAGAATACGGCCGCGTAATAGCGCCAGCACGTCCATCCCTACCGATATTTCCGGGAAGGTCGAAAAAACCTGGCCTTCTTTGGTGAGTACAGTGACGTTCCTGAGGCGAATGTCGATCGGGTGTCTCCAGCCATCCCAAATCAACCAAGTCTGGTCGATCTTGGCAGAGAATTCCTGATGCGGTGTCTGGAAGGATGCGGCGATATAGGGCGAAAGCCTGTCGAGCGAACGTGGGCCTGTCGCCACCCATAACAGCAGGACGTTGAAGGCGATAAGTAATGCAACCGCCAGGCCCAACGCCGAACCGACAATGAATTTCAGAATCTTATGACGCATAGTATTTTCAAGTTTAATACCAGACTATTTGATAGTACATTCCCTGCGAAATGAAAGACATAAGCAATTATTCCCCTATTTTTCCAGCTGCGGCGGCGATATTGCCACATCCCCATTCTAAAGCCGATGCAGAGCGCGGCCTTAAGCAGTGGGAGGATGCGGCTGGGTACCAGGAAACAATGCTAGGCAGCTGGATGCGCAAAGCCGCGGGCGGCGCTAGTCCCTTACGACCGCTTTTAACATCGGTTTTCGGCAATTCACCCTATCTTTCACGCCTGTTGCTGCTTTACCCCTCCCTCTTACGCGATGTAACAACATCAGGCGCCGATGCCGTGCATAAAAAACTGGCGGCCGATGTCGAAGCGCTTTGGCAGGGAAACGATGTGCCTGGATTGATGCGTAGCCTACGCATCTCCAAGGGCAAGCTGGCGCTGCTAACAGCGCTGGCCGACATTACCACTGCATGGTCGCTGGAGCAGGTCACGGGTGCGCTTTCCGATTTTGCGCAAGCGAGCCTTGCGCTTGCCGTTGACGCGCTACTGCGTTCTGGCCAT
>Ga0206952_10138_pt1 | contig 22264 bp, 20 predicted proteins | sample Alteio_BWOrgHeat_39_FD_152966 | JGI IMG/M metagenome (GOLD analysis project Ga0206952, IMG submission 152966) | Enriched cells from forest soil in Barre Woods Harvard Forest LTER site, Petersham, Massachusetts, United States -... | ecosystem: Environmental > Terrestrial > Soil > Temperate forest >... | reverse complement strand
TTTAAAGATGCCATCCCCGTTACCGAGCAGTATTGCAACTGACGAACAGGTATTCCCGAGAAACCCCGAAATCTTGCAGCCGTCATTGATTGGAATGTTGGTGATCGCCAGGTCCAGCTTTCCATCGTTATTGAAATCACCGGCTGTAATTGCGAGCGGTACGCTGCCGCATCCGCTGGTGCAAGGAGTCGGGAAGGGATTTCTGTTGATGATGTAGGCGCCAGAAAGAGCCCAAGAACTTCGCCGTGGGTCTGGACCCACAGGCCGTTGCCGTCGGCGATTTCAACCAGGACTCGGCGCCGGATTTTGCTTCCGTTAGTACTCCGAACAATGTGGTAACCATTCTACTCAACAACACTGATACAACCCCGCCGGTAACCACTGCCGCGCCTGCTCCTGGTCCGAACGCAAACGGATGGAACAATATGAGCGTCACAGTTGCGCTCACCTCGACGGACAGCGAGCCGAACGGCTCGGGGGTAAAGGAGATTCATTACACCATCGTGGGTAACCCGGAGGTTGTTGTCCCGGGTGGATCCGCCACGGTGAATTTCACGACCGAAGGTATTTTTTCTCTGAGCTATTTCGCGGTGGACAACGCGGGGAACGTGGAAGCAGCGCATCAACTCACGATACAGATTGACCTCACGCCCCCCAAAATCAGTTCCTCGCAGGCCCCGCCTGCAAATGCAGCAGGCTGGAACAACAGTAATGTCACGGTGAGTTTCACTTGCTCAGACAATCTTTCTGGAGTAGACAGCTGCACGGCGCCGGTTGCCGTCAGTACTGAAGGCGCCGGCCAGGTGGTGACCGGAACGGCCACGGATAAAGCCGGAAACTCCGCGACAACCTTGCGAACCATCAACCTGGACAAGACGCCCCCAGTTTTGACGATGCCCACACTCGCGCCGAGCTATCTGCTCAATTCGTCGCTGACGTTCAACTTCGGAGCCACGGATGCGCTTTCCGGCGTGGCCAGCATGCAAGCGACGTTCAACGGAACACCCATCACCAGTGGGACGACCTTGACGCTGACCCACCTGGCGACGAACACATTCACTCTGACGGCCACCGATGTTGCCGGAAATACCGCAACGCAGACAGCGACGTTCGCCGTCGTTTACAACTTCATTGGCTTCTTGCCACCGATCCCGAACGACGGCAGCGGCCTGTTCAAGCTGGGGCGTACGGTCCCCGTGAAGTTCCAGCTCACCGATGCCAAGGGCGCGCTGATCTCGACGGCAGTCGCCCATCTTACGATTCAGATGATTTCGGGGAACACCTTACAGGGAACGCCGATAGATGCCACCGCTCCCGGCAACGCGGATGTCGGTGATCTGTTCCGCTTCGATGGGACGCAGTACATCTTCAACTGGAGCACCCAGCCGTTTTCAACCGGAACGTGGCAGATGCAAGCGCAGTTGGATGACGGAACGGTTCACACGGTAGTGGTCGGACTGAAGTAGACGCCGTGAGCGTAGCACCTCGCCATCGGGACTGGTGCCAAACTTGGAGGGTAGTCATGCACAGACATTCTGGTATCGGGATGATGTTCGCGGTCGCGCTTTTGTCGGTGCTGAGCGGATGCACCACGACGGTGCCAACTCACTCGAATGCATGGCTTAGCTATAAGTACGGGCTCAACTGCGGAGCGTACTTTAATAGTCCAAATGACCTAAACGGCAGTTCCGCGATCCCAAGCCAGAACTGCGTTGGCCTTTCGGACTTTAATGAAGCAATGAACTATTACAGTGACATCGGCGCCCCGATAAATCTTACGGCTTGGAAGAGCAACTATGGTTTCCCAACGACTGGAAACCCACCTGCCCGCGGCCTGTACGCCAATAATCTCGACCTGCGGCTCGGGCGAGATATGAATTGCGTCCAAAGCGGACAGCAAATCGCTTGCTATGTGACGAATTACGGCCCCCCACCGCAGGACTGCACAGTTGTCCTAGTTACCAATCCCGACGGCTCCCAAACTGCCACCGCTAATTGCCCTTGGCCAGATCTGGAATCGGCGGTCAACGACGCGATCACAGGAAACAATCCCATCGCAACAGTGGCGATGGTCTACAACGGTACTCCCAATAGCACCAGCAACTCTCCCTCAAATAACATCACGTTCTACGTATACGATCAAAACGGACACTTACTCCCCTGGGCCGCGCTCGACGACGAAGGGGCTAAGAGTGTTCCGCGAATGTGCATGGCGTGCCACGGTGGGTCCTACACGGCGCACACTAGCACGACCACTGCTTCGGTAACAGGAGCTTCTTTTCTTCCGTTTGACGTACCGTCGTTCTATTACAGCCAGGCCAATCCGTCCCTGGGACAAGATCAACAGCAAGAAGCCTTTAGACAGTTAAATTTATTGGTGAAAGCCGCAAATGGAGGCTCCCAGCCGGCTGCTTCACAGACAGCACAGCAGGCGGCCATCGTGGACTTCATCAACGGTTTGTACTGCCCCGACATACATGGAGGAATTTTCAGTCATTGCGCAACCCCTGTCGAAAACGCAGGCAGCAAAGCACGGGACATCTATTTTCCAATCGGCTGGAGCGGCTCGCAAAAGGTCTACAGCGAGCTTGTCAAGCCCTACTGCCGCATGTGCCATATGGCCCAAACTCCAACGTTTTTTAACTCTAGCGATCTCACCTCAACTGCGCAGAACTTTGCTTGTACCTTGAAGGACATGCCGCACGCTGAAGTTCCCTTCGGCGGACCCGCTGCTTTTCAAAACAACGAAAAAACTATCCCATCAATTAACCCTTTTATAGATCAACAAATCGATCACACCCACTTTTGGCTGGACAGCGTCGCAATAAATGACCTGAAAACAGCCCTGAATATATCGAGTTGCCAATAGACCGGGCCCGGTTCAGCCGCGCGAACCGGAACTAGACTTCCCTGGATGGCCCAACCATTCTGGGAACAGGCGCGGTGAACAGCGATGGGAGCGCATGGAAGGAGGTCTGAATGTCTTGCAAGAGTCTGATACGAGGAACGGAAGCATTGGTGCTTCTCGGGTTGGCCGCAGCACTGCTGCTGCCCCGGGGCGCCCGCGGGCAATCCACGGTTGGATCCGGCAATTCGCCGGGCGCGCTTGTTCGCATGGACATGCGCACCAGCGTAGGGGTCGAGTTGGATGATATCCCCGCGGGTCCTCAGCGCGAAGCCGCGGCCGCTTGGGTCTTTTCACAAGACAAGAACTTTTGGGTAAAGCGGGCCACAGAGCAGGTCAACTTGACCTATTATCGCCTCGTTTTCCGCCAATTTTTCTACACTGCGCCGCCGACGCGCGGCGATCTGCCCCTTCCGCCTCATGCAGCTTGGAGGTTTGAATTCACTGACGAACCGAGTCGCGTGCAGATTGGCACGCACGACTATGTCGCTATTCCCTATCATTTCCAGACCTACATCGTCACCGACCCGGCTTCTCCAGGGGCCAGTGAGCCGGCGCTCAGCGCGGTCGGCGGAACCTGGGACGAACCGTTTGATCTGCCCGCGGATCCCGAGTTGGTGATGGAACGAACTGGGTATGCGTGCCTCGACGAGTTCGGCTTTCCGCCGAACAGCGTCTTTGAAGAGAGCGTCTATTATTTCTACGACCAGACGTGCCAGGTGGAAACACCCGCGACTTCGGCGTGTCACGTCACGCAATTTCCGAAGGAGTCATGCACGCAAGCGCTCACGAATCATGTGGGCATGCTGCAGCCCAACATGCATTTCACGCGCGTGGCCTATGACCCGGAAACTGCGGCGGATTTCCGTCAGGGGCAGTTTACCAACAACACTGGGCCGGACCTCGCCGCGATTGAAGAAGCTTTGGTAGACGAGAACCGCGTGTACTACCGGTTTTTTACGCCGGATTCCTGCGACATTAAGTACGGCACAATTTCGCAGCCCGGCTGGCGCAGGCTTTGGACCTTCTCCGCGAATACACGGAATGATGGTACGAAGCCGATTCACATTGGCGACCTAACGAATCCCAACAACCCTTGGTTGCTCAGCAACGTCTTTGAATTCGGAAATTGCGACCAGGAATGGGACTTCAATTACTACGTCAATTTCGCTTACAACACTGCAACCGGTGTCAAGCGAGCTTTCTGTATTGAAGATACGAACCGCTATCACAACGATGAGTCCACGCCATTGGCAGGTGCCTATCAGACCTGCAACTTCCAAGGAATTTCTTCGGGGTGGGGCGACGAATATCAGTTCGGAATTAGCGGGCAATGGGTCGATGTCACCAATGTCGATACCACGCAGCCTCATGACTTGACCAATGTGCTGAATCCGCAGCAGTTTCTCTGCGAAGGACAGACTCTCGACGCAAATAACCAGCCTGTTGATCCAACGAATCTGTCGGCACTGGTGTTCGACCCGACATCACTCACAGATGCTCAAGGGAATCCGATTTCACGCGTTCGGTGCAATTTCTCGCCGAACTATGCAGCAAACAACGTCGCACATGTTTCGGTGTCACAAGGACCGGGCAGCTTCGTCAATAATCCGTGCGACCGCGGCCAAGTCGGGCCGTTCCGCGATTGTGGTTTCACGCCTCCGAGCAAGGCTTATTCCTGTCCTGCAGGATCGAAGGTCAAGCTGAGCTGCAAAACCGGCGGATCGAAACAGGTGCTCCGCGTTTGCGAGGTGAGCCAGATGCTGGGAGTCGGCATCCCTTGCACCTACTTGAACTCCGCCTCCAACATGATTATCGATGGGGATTCAGAGACCGTTACGTTCAGTTGTCCCGCTGTCCGCGACGCGACCGTGGCCGGAACCGGTGGCTATTCGCAGTCCAATGCGGCCCTGGTTCCATCGGGTCCTGCAGAACCCGTTGCCTGCACGCAAAACTGAGCTCGGTGTTTTGATCTAAAAACGATTTGCAAAACCCAAGGGGCAAGAGAGGCAGTCCGTTTCTCCAGCCACAGCTGGGATTACTCCTACACCCTCACTGGCCATAAACGGGGTTAGAGGGGGTTGGCCGGATTGGTACCGAGAAGTCGGCTTTCAGGAACTGATCTCGCGCCTGGCATCGATTCTGGGCGGATTACGGGCTAACAGGAAGTTATGCCGGGCCAGGATTCCGCTACGAAAGAAGCTGGAGGGATGATTACCCCTGTGATCGAAATGAGAGGCCAAGCTCAACTTTCCAGCAAACAAAAAGCCCAGACACAGAAGCGGCTTGATGCGCTTTCTAGGCGCCGACCTGAAGTGTATCCCTCGGTCAAGATTTGTGTACAAGTTGTGTACAAGAAGGCGGGTTTGAAGGGCCTGAAAATGGACCTAAGCAACGCAGAATCAACAACAGACTCTTGAGCTACAGGCCCACATCGAAGAACAGCTTCAAAATTCTAGCAGGCGGGGGACGCCCCGCACAACTCCAACGTCGCAGCAAGTATTCCCCAGAAAACGCTGCTCTCTACTGCACGAATCCTACGTTGGGAGGAGGCAGGTTGCCCTCCGGGGATTCCTTGATGTTCCCGAATTGTGCCTCGTACCGCGCCAGATTCTCTCCCAGCGCCCGCCAGATGCGCTTCGCATGCCCCGGGCTTACAATCGTACTGGTCAGCAGCTTCCCCTGCGTGCCGTTGGGAAAAATGTAAATAAAATTCAGCGTGAACTCTTCCAGATTGTGATGAATCATCACCAGGTTGCTGTACTGCCCCTGCAGTTCCTTCTCGTCCGCTTTGATCTGCACCTGCCCCTGCACCGGCTGCTGTTGATCCATTTCGTTCCTCTCCCGGAATGCCGCTTCGAACTTACCACATGCCCTTACGATTCGCTCGTCCCCCAGCCTCGCCGCGGCTCCGTCGTTGACCTTGTCGGCAAGGCACCGTGTGAGTCCCATTGACAATCAGCCGCATTAAATGTAGTTTAGAATTCGTATTTAGCATAGTTAACCTAATCCATGGCACGCACGGCCCCCCCACAACTCGAAACCGATCCCCCCGTCACCCGCGAAATTTCCGACGACCTTTCTTCTGCCTCTGCAACGTCTGTTCGCGTCATGTCGCCCTCCTTGCCGGAATCGCACCGCACCATCCCTTTTTCTTCCGGCGCCTCCTGGATCCGCAAAGTCCTGGCCTTCGCCGGCCCTGGCTATCTCGTCGCCGTCGGCTACATGGACCCCGGCAACTGGGCTACGGACATCGGTGGTGGTTCGAAATTCGGTTACACGCTTCTCAGCGTCGTCCTCATCAGCAATCTGATGGCGATGTTCCTGCAGGCGCTCTCCGCAAAACTCGGAATCGCTACCGGGCGCGACCTGGCGCAAGCATGCCGCGAACACTATTCCCGCCGCACCGGCATTTTTCTCTGGGTCATCTGTGAAATCGCCATCGCCGCCTGCGACCTTGCCGAAGTCCTGGGCTCCGCCGTCGCGCTGAAACTTCTCTTCGGTTTACCGCTTCTTGCCGGCGTGCTCATCACCGCGTTCGACGTTCTGATTGTCCTCGCGCTCCAGGGCCGCGGCTTCCGCCTGATCGAAGCGTTCGTCGTCACGCTCATTGCTTCGATCGCTGCTTGTTTCGCCTACGAAATCTTTTTCGCGCATCCTCTCTGGCGAGAAGCCGCCAATGGCTTCATTCCGCGCGCTGAAATCCTGCGTAACCGCGAGATGCTGTACATTGCGATCGGCATCCTTGGCGCCACGGTGATGCCCCACAATCTCTATCTCCACTCCAGCATCGTCCAGACACGCGCGTTCGGTTCATCTTCCCGCGATCGTCGCGAAGCCGTGCGCTATGCCATCTTCGATTCCACACTTGCCCTCGGCTTCGCCCTTTTTATCAACGCCGCGATTCTCATTCTGGGCGCTGCCGCCTTCCACACCCGCGGCCTGAGCAACGTCGCCGAAATCGCCGACGCCTACAAACTCCTCAGTCCCGTCCTCGGAGCCAGCCTCGCCAGCACGCTCTTCGCCTGTGCGCTTCTCGCCTCGGGCCAGAACTCCACCCTTACCGGCACCCTCGCCGGCCAGATCGTCATGGAAGGCTTTCTCGATATTCGCCTCAAGCCCTGGCTTCGCCGTCTCATCACCCGCTCCATCGCAATTATCCCGGCCGCGCTGGTCATCGGCATCGCCGGCGAGAGCAAAGTGACCTCGCTGCTCATTCTCAGCCAAGTCGTGCTCAGCTTTCAGTTGCCCTTCGCCGTGATTCCGCTGATTCAATTCACAGGCGATCGCGCCAAAATGGGCGAGTTCACCAACTCGCGCCTGACCACCATCATTGCCTGGATCGTCGCCGCCGCCATCCTCTTTTTCAACGCCGAACTCCTCTGGCTCATTTACCGCGCGTCGTAAGAATCCAGTCAGTCGTATTGCCGCAAACTGCACTTCCGCTATCGAACTCCGCTTTCGCTGTCCGGGGCACCTATGCGAAAATTTTCTTATTCACCATGGCCACGCAAAAAAACATGAAAGCGCGCAAAATCCTACTCGCATCGCTCCTCCTGCTCGTCTGTATTTCGCTGGGCTACGCCACTTATCAGCAGAAAAAAGTCTGGGCCGTCCCCGAGGGCGTCAAGAAACTCAAGAATCCCTTACAGCCCACGCCATCCAACCTGAGCGCCGCCGCGCAGCTCTTCAACGATGACTGCGCCGAATGCCACGGCGAACATGGCAAAGGCGACGGCCCCGAAGCCATGATGCACGATCCTCCCCCCGCCGATCTCACCGACCTCCAGCACATGCGCACGGTCACCGACGGCGAAATCTTTTACCAGATCAGCGAAGGCAGAAAACCCATGCCTTCGTTTAGAAATCGCCTGACGGAAGACCAGCGCTGGCAGCTCGCCCTCCTGGTCCGTTCTTTCTCCCAGCCGTCCGCGCTTCCGGAGAACAAGCGCGAGACTGGATCCCCCACGAATCCCGCTGCAGCTAAGAAGCCAGCCCAAGCCCCGAAGAAGTAACTTCTTCTTCGGTGTGCAGTCCTTAGCCACCGCGAAGCTCAGCTCTAACTAAAGGCTTTGTTACTCCTTCACCCCGTTGAGCGCCAGACGCCGCACTTCCCAAACCCTGCGCACCGGATATATCCTCGACTGGCTCTTTTCATCTTCTAAGGAGACTCATGCGTCATTTCGTTCTCACGCTTCTCTGTGCTTTCTTTCTTGCTCCTCTCGCCAACGCCGCTCCAGGCGCCGTTCGCTGCGGCAAACTGCTCGATGTTCGCTCCGGCAAGATGCTCGCCGACCAGGTCGTGCTCTTTGACGCCAGTGGAACCATCACCTCTCTCGGCCCCGCATCTTCCGCAAAACTTCCATCCGGCATCACGCCCGTTGATCTTTCGAACGCCACCTGTCTCCCCGGCCTCATCGACATGCACACGCATCTCACCTTCGATCCTTCAAACAATGGCTACGCCGGCCTCGGCATCTCGGTTCCGCGCGAAACCGTTACCGGCGTAAAGAACGCGCGCCTCACACTCCGCGCCGGCTTCACCACCGTTCGCAACGTTGGCGCCAGCGGCTTCACCGACGTCGCCCTCCGCGATGGCATTGACGCCAGCGAGATTGAAGGTCCGCGCATGCGCGTCTCCGGTCCGCCGCTCAGCATCACCGGCGGCCACTGCGACAACAATCTTTTGCCTTCCGAGTATCACTACAAAGCCGAAGGCGTCGCCGACGGCCCGTGGGCCGCGCGCGCCAAAGTCCGCGAAACCGCCAAGTACGGCGCCGATGTCATCAAGGTCTGCGCCTCCGGCGGCGTTCTCAGCAAAGGCGATCAGCCCGGCACGCCGCAATTCACCTTTGAAGAGCTGCAAGCCATCGCCGAAGAAGCCCACAAACTTGGCCGCAAAGTCGCCGCCCACGCCCACGGCACGCAATCCATCAAGGACTCCATCCGCGCGGGCATCGATTCCATTGAGCATTCCAGCTTGATCGACGACGAAGGCATCGCCCTCGCCAAGGAGCACGGCACCTATCTCGTTTTCGACATTTATAACGACGACTACATTCTTCAGGAAGGCGCCAAGGCAGGAATGCTCCCGGAGTCCATCGAAAAGGAAAAGAAAATCGGCCGCCTCCAGCGCGAAAATTTTCGCCACGCCTTTCAGTCCGGCACGAAAATGGCCTTCGGCACCGACGCCGGTGTCTACCCTCACGGCGACAACGCCAGGCAATTCGGCAAAATGGTCGAATGGGGCATGAAGCCGCTCGATGCCATCCAGGCCGCCACCATCAACGCCGCGGATCTCATCGGCTGGCCCGATAAAATCGGCGCGCTCGAAACCGGCCATTACGCGGACCTGATCGCCGTCAACGGCGACCCGACTTCCGACGTCCGCGTCCTCGAATCCGTAAAATTTGTAATGAAGGGCGGCACCGTAGTCCGCAACGACTTCGCCGCCAAAGTAGCAGGGAACTAACCGGCTTCCCTCTTCGCGTAACTCATTTGTCTCAAAACAAAAGCGGGCCGTATACAACCGGCCCGCTCACTTTTTCCTTACGTCCTTACATCTTTACTTTCTTATTTCCTTACTTCATTACTTCGCTCACGCCGTCGCCGCCTTCACCTGCGACAGCGCCGCCGCCACTTCCTTCAGATCCGGCACGACGGGAATGTCATAGTTCTTGAACCACGCCACTTTTCCCGCCTTGTTCACGATGGCGATCGCCCGGCCCGTAATCCCCTTGTCCGCCATGTACACGCCGTACTTCTCACTCATCGCCCCGCGCGGATGAAAATCCGCCAGCAGCGAATACTTGATCCCCATCTTCTCCGCGAACGCCTTGTGGGACCACACGCTGTCCACGCTCACACCCAGTACTTCCGCGTCCAGCGTTTCGAACGCTTTCATGTCATTCACGAAGCACACATGCTCGTTCGTGCATGTCGGACTCCAGTCCAGCGGGTACCACACCAGCACCACATTCTTCTTCCCCGCAAAATCCGACAGCTTCACTTCCTTCTTGTCCTGATTCAACAGCATGAAATCCGGCGCCGCCTGTCCGACCGCGATACTCATATTCGTTCCTCCTGTCTGTCTCAAATCCCGCCAATCATCTTATCAATCCCCGGCACGAAGCATCAAATGCCACTCTCGCGATTTCTCCGCGTTCTCTGTGCCTCTGCGTTAGTTCTTTTCTTCTTTTCCTGGCCAAAGTACACTTTGCCCAGGAGAATTCCCTGAGCGCCGGAGCCGCTCGCCGCGCTCCTCTCATGCCCCTGCGCGAACTTGTCCGCCTCTACCGCTCCCACGCCGCCAACTTCGGCGAGCCTGTCCCCCTCCTCGCCTTCGGCCTCACCCTCGAGGAAACCGAACGCCTCTTCTCCGGCTATGACGAGGACTACCACATCAGCCGCTTCTTCCATTTCTCAGAAGCCATTGGCCCCAAATTCTCCATCAACGGCTTCGCCGCCACCCACGTCTCTCTCGACCCCGAAATCGAAACCATCCTCTGATCCAGCATTTTCACCAGGTCTCATAAAATTCATTTGAAAAAATCCGTAATTTGACTACCCTACACCACGCCGGAGGTCCTCCGATGGCTGGTTCCCCTGCTCTTTTGCCCGAATCCCGATTCGGCAGCACCCTGCGCCGCGATCCTTGGTGGACGGAAATTGTCCCAGTTGTAATTGTCCTCGGCGGCTTCGGCGTGTACGCCACCCTGCGCGCCTTCGAAGGAAACTACTATTCTTGGGGCCCCTACCTCTCGCCCTTCTACTCGCCTCTCATCGATCCGCAGCATCACTGGTGGCCTTTGTCACCTGCGCTCCTGATTCTCGCCGGCCCGCTCGGTTTCCGCGCCACCTGCTACTACTATCGCAAAGCCTACTACCGTGCATTTTTCCTGGACCCGCCCGCTTGCTCCGTCGGCGAATCTCCCCGCCGCAATTACCGCGGCGAAACCAAATTTCCTTTCATTCTGCAAAACGCGCACCGCTACTTCTTCTATCTCGCGGTTCTCTTTATCTGCTTCCTCTGGTACGACGCCATCCACTCTTTCTTCTTCGACGGCAATTTCGGAATCGGCGTCGGCACGCTGGTCCTCACCCTCAACGTCTCTCTCCTTTCGCTCTACACCTTTTCCTGCCACTCGCTCCGCCATCTTGCCGGCGGAAAACTCGACTGCTTCTCTTGCGCCTCTTTCGGCAAATCCCGCTTCGAGGTTTGGCGCATCTCCACCTTTCTCAACGAGCGCCACATGCTTTTCGCCTGGTGCAGCCTCTTCTCCGTCGGCCTCGCCGATTTCTACATCCGCCTGCTCGCCACCGGCGCCATCCATGACCTGAGGCTCCTGTGACCGCCAGCTACGAGACCCGCGAACACGACGTTCTCATCATCGGCGCTGGCGGCGCGGGATTGCGCGCCTCCCTCGAAGCTCTCGCCCAGGGCGCTTCCGTCGGCGTGGTTTGCAAATCCCTTCTGGGCAAGGCCCACACTGTGATGGCCGAAGGCGGCATCGCCGCGGCCATGGCCAACGTCGACCCTACTGACAACTGGAAAACGCATTTTCGTGACACCATGCGCGGCGGAAAATTTCTCAATAACTGGCGCATGGCTCAGCTTCACGCTCAGGAATCTCCCGACCGTGTCCGCGAACTCGAACAGTGGGGCGCCCTTTTCGACCGCACGGAAACCGGTGAAATTCTCCAGCGCGCCTTCGGCGGCCACACGTTCAAGCGCCTTTGCCACGTCGGCGACCGCACCGGTCTCGAAATGATTCGCACCCTTCAGGACCGCGGCGTCCAGCAGGGCATTGACGTCTACATGGAGTGCACCGTCACGCGCCTCCTGACCGCCGGCGGCCGCATCGCCGGCGCCTTCGCCTACTGGCGCGAAACCGGGCGCTTCATCGTCTTCAAAGCCAAGTCAGTAGTCATCGCCACCGGCGGCATCGGCAAAGCTTGGCGCATCACTTCCAACTCCTGGGAGTACACAGGCGACGGCATGGCCCTCGCCTACGAAGCGGGCGCCGAACTCATGGATATGGAATTCGTGCAGTTCCATCCCACCGGAATGGTCTGGCCGCCCGGCGTGCAAGGCATTCTCGTCACCGAAGCCGTCCGCGGCGAAGGCGGCATCCTCCGCAACAAGCTCGGCGAGCGCTTCATGGAAAAGTACGACCCCAAGCGCATGGAACTTTCCACCCGTGACGTGGTTGCCCGCTCCATCTACACCGAAGTCAAGGAAGGCCGCGGCACCGAACACGGCGGCGCCTATCTCGACATCTCTCACAAGCCCGCCGAATATGTGAAGAAAAAGCTCCCCAGCATGTACCACCAATTTAAGGAACTCGCCGACGTGGATATCACCAAGGGACCGATGGAAGTTGGTCCCACGTGTCATTACATGATGGGCGGCATTCGCGTGGAAGCCGAGACCGCGCAATCCACCGTGCCGGGACTCTTCGCCGCGGGAGAAGCCGCCGCCGGTCTTCACGGTTCAAACCGTCTTGGAGGCAATTCTCTCTCGGATCTGCTGGTCTTCGGCCGTCGCGCAGGACTCGCCGCCGCCGCTCAGGCTAAGAGTGTTCCGGCCGCTCCCATCGATGACGCACAAATCGAACAAGCCGAAAAGGAATTGCTCGCCCCGTTTTCGAACACCGCCACCGAAAGCCCTTACGCGGTTCATCGTGACTTGCAGGAAGTGATGCAGAATCTCGTCGGCATTTACCGCACGCAAGAAGATCTGCAGAAAGCGCTCGCCGAACTTGAAAAGTTGAAAGCCCGTGCGCCAAAAGCCAGCGTCGAGGGCTCCCGGCTCTTCAACCCGGGCTGGCATCTCTCCTATGACCTGAAGGCTATGCTCGTCGTCTCCGAAGCCGTCGCCCGCAGCGCCTTGGCGCGCGCCGAAAGCCGCGGCGCGCACAGCCGCATCGACCATCCGAATCTCGATCCAGTTTGGGAGAAAAAACACAACATCATCGTTCGAGAGGCGGGCGGCATGAAACGCCGCGAATCTCCCGTGGAAGAAGTGCCCGGTGAACTCATGCAGATTCTTGCTGAGGAGAAAGTATGATCCGCGTTTCGATTTGTCTTATCGTATGACTGGGAGGCCCATGGCCATGGATTCCCCTTGGATCGCGTTCGCGCCCGCAGACGCCAATCGCGAATACCTTGTTCTTCTCTCTTATTTGCCCCTCAGAAAATATCGGACCATCCCTCGTTTCCTCCGCTTCTCATTCCAGATCCACAAACAATTGCGCGGCACTCCTGGGGCGATTGCATATTCTCTTCGCGCCAGGTTGCTAAGCCGCAACTTTTGGACTCTATCGGTCTGGAACGACGAAAAAGCTCTATTGGACTTCGTCGTGAAGGTTCCGCATGGAAAAGTGATGAAGACTTTGACTCCTCACATGGGTCCGACGAAATTCACAAAGTGGAAAGTCGCCGGGTCGGCTTTGCCTTTGCGCTGGGAGGATGCCATGCAACGATCGCACCAGGGAGCACAAACATGAGCGAAGCAACCTTACGCGTGTTTCGCGGCGATTCGAACGGCGGGCAAACCGTGGACTATCACGTCCCCATCGCCCCGGGTATGGTCGTTCTCGACGCTCTTCACTACATCCAGGGCAATCTCGCTCCCGATCTCGCCGTCCGTTGGAACTGCAAGGCAGGGAAGTGCGGCTCCTGCTCCGCCGAAGTCAATGGCCGCCCGCGCCTCACCTGCAAAACCCGCATGGACGACCTTCCGCAGGACCAGCCCATCACCGTCCTTCCGATGAAGTCCTTTCCGACAATCAAAGACCTTGTCACCGACGTTTCCTGGAATTACCGTGTCAACCGGAAAATCCCTGCGTTCCAGCCGCGCCCGGGCGCCGATTGGAAAATTTCCCAGCTCGACGTGGATCGCGTCCAGGAGTTCCGCAAGTGCATCGAATGTTTCCTGTGTCAAAACGTCTGCCACGTCCTTCGCGAGCACGACAAGAAGGAGCAGTTCGCCGGCCCGCGCTTCTTCGTCCGTGTGGCTGGGCTGGAAATGCATCCGCTCGACGGCCTCAACCGCACGCCTCTTCTGAAAGACGAACTTGGCCTCGGCTATTGCAACATTACGAAATGCTGCACCGAGGTTTGTCCCGAGGAGATTCGCATCACCGACAACGCCATCATCCCACTCAAAGAGCGTGTGGTGGACGAGTTTTATGATCCGCTGACCATGCTCTTCCGCAAGCTTCGCGGCAAGTCAAAGACAGGCGGCACCTGAGCGATCGAAATCACACAAGAAGCAGGAGGATCAGCAATCATCCCCAGTTTTCTCGGAACTGATCACTGACAACTGAAAACGGATTACTTTTTCCGGAGGCTCCATGAAACATCAACTGAAATCCATCTCCAAAGCCGGCATTCCCGAAGCCCTCGCCAAAGTCGAGCTCTACCGCTACCTCAACGAGCCCGAGGAAGCCGAATCCATCTGCCGCGACATCCTCACCGTTGATTCCGAGCACCAACTCGCCCGCCGCATGCTCGGTCTCGCCATCACCGATCAGTTCATCGGCGCGGTCAGCGACCGTTATCCCGAAGCCTTGTCCATTTTCCAGAGTCTGCGCGATCCCTATGAACGGCTGTACTACAGCGGCTTGCTTCACGAGCGCCGCGCCAAGTCCCAGCTCCTCGTCGGCTACGCTCCGCACGTTCTCCTCCCGTTATTGGAAGAGGCCATGCGCTGCTTCGCCGAAGCGGAAAAAATCCGCCCCGCCGGCAATGACGACAGTATTCTCCGTTGGAATCGTTGCGTCCGCCTCCTGGAAAGCCGGCCTGATTTTCATTTTGATCGCGGGCCCGCGGCCTTTGACGCCGAAGATTCTCCGCCCGTCAACGCGCCCACGCGCCGCGCCGGCGGCCATCACTGACATTCGGGCGCAACATTCTGCATCCGGTCAATTCTTGGTGGTAACTGGTTTCCACTTGTTGAGAAAATCTAGAATATCTTCGGGCGCCATGGACCGTGCCGCTTCAAACTCCCCTCGTTTCTGACTGAACAGCAGCTTCCCGTCGCTTTCCAGCACCGCAATAGCTGGGACGCCACGGTCCAGCGGCACGTCATACTGTTTCGCGACTTCCAGGTTCTTGTCCATCTGGCCGATATCCACGTGCACCAATTCAAACGATTTCTCCATCGTTGGCGAGATGTCCGGACTATGGAACGCTTCGTCCAGCACGTGGCAGTCGTAGCACCAGTTTCCTCCGAAAACGACCAGCACGCGCTTGCGAGCGACCGTCGCCCTGTGCACGGCTTCTGCAATCTCCGCTTTCGCATCCGCCGACGCTGGATAAAGGTCCTTCTGTTCCAGCGGCTGTCTCAATCTCGCCGCCGCCTGCCTTTGCACGTAGGCAATGCGCCATGCATCCGCTTGTTGCACCCAGCCCTGCGCCATCCCCACATAATATTTCTTTGCAGTGCCACCCTCTTTTACCGAAATCGTCACCTGCATCACCACGACATGAGCGTTTGGCTGGGGGATCTGCTCCTGCACAATTTCCACTCGCACGTCCGACAAGCCCTTGGCTTTCCATCCCGCCCAAAAGCTCACCTCCTCCTGCAACGACGCATCTTTTCCATCGCCGCCTTTAATGTGCGGCGGCGGAGACGAGGCGTACAGTTGCGTTAGAGTTGCAGCATTCCCATCTGCGACCGCGAGCCGCCACTGCTCGAGTGGCGCGAAGCTTGCGGCCGGACGTTCCTGCGGCTTTGCGGTGTTAGTCCACCAGGTGAGAACGAAGAGAAGAAAAGCCGAACAAATCGAGTAGCGGCGCATGCCGTCCTCCAGAGGAAGGCCTTACTCTAGCAGGAATTTACTGGTGTTTAGCGAGCGACGCCCGCGACGCGGCCAAATCGCAGCGACAGCTTCTCATGTTCTTCTCGAATCTCCCGCGGCAGGCGCCCCCCGAACTTGGCGAGAAACTCTTTCGAATCTTCCATCTCCACTTCCCAGTGTTCCGGATTCACGCGCAGCAACTCGTCCACCGCTTCATCCGAAATCTTCAATCCCTCCAGCGTAAGCCCGTTCCTTGCCGGAACGTAACCGATGGGAGTCTCTTGCGCCGCGCCTCGTCCTTCCACGCGTTCCAGAATCCACTTCAGCACCCGCACGTTTTCACCGTACCCCGGCCACAAAAATTTTCCGTCCGCACCCTTCCGGAACCAGTTCACATGAAAAATCTTCGGTGGCTTCGGGATTTTCTTCCCCATCTCCAGCCAGTGCCGGAAGTAATCCGCCATGTTGTATCCGCAGAAGGGCAGCATGGCCATCGGATCCCGTCGAGTGACGCCCACGTCCCCCGTGGCCGCTGCCGTCGTCTCGCTCGCCATCGTCGCGCCCACGAACACGCCGTGCTGCCAATCAAACGACTCGTACACCAGCGGCGCCACCCGCGCGCGGCGCCCGCCAAAAATAAACGCTGAGATGGGCACGCCTTCCGGCGCTTCCCACTTCGGCGAAATGCTTGGCGCTTGATTCGCCGGCACCGTGTACCGCGCATTCGGATGCGCCGCGGCGCCCTTCGACGCGTCCCACTTCTCACCCTTCCAATTGACCAGCCCTGCTGGCGGATCGTTTCCAATCCCTTCCCACCACGGCTCCCGCTCCGGAGTCACCGCCACATTTGTAAACAGCGTGTTCTTATGCAACGCGCCCATCACGTTCGGATTCGTCTTCATTCCGGTGCCCGGCGCCACGCCAAAAAACCCCGCTTCCGGATTGATGGCGTGCAAATACCCATCGTTGCCAATCTGCATCCACGCAATGTCGTCGCCCACCGTCCACACGCGGTAGCCTTGGCTCTCCAGCGCCGACACCATCATCGCCAGGTTCGTTTTTCCGCAAGCGCTCGGAAACGCCGCGCCCATGTACGTCACTTTTCCGCCCGGCGATTCCAGTCCCAGGATCAGCATGTGCTCCGCCATCCACCCCTGCTCGCGCGCCATCACACTGGCGATCCGCAGCGCAAAACATTTCTTCCCAAGTAGCGCGTTTCCGCCGTACCCCGATCCCACGCTCCAGATCAATTTCTCCTGCGGAAAGTGCACGATGAACCGCCGCGTCGGGTCCAGGTCCCCCAGCGAATGCAATCCCGGCACGAAGTCCTTTGACGATCCAATCCGCTCCAGTGCCGCATTCCCCATACGCGACATGATTCGCATGCTCGCCACCACGTACGGGCTGTCCGTCGCTTCCACTCCCACTTTGCTGATCGGCGAATTCACCGGCCCCATGATGTACGGCACCACGTACATCGTCCGGCCGCGCATCGCTCCATCCAGCAACGCACCCACCTTGTGCTTCGCCGCGTTCGGATCCATCCAGTTATTTGTCGGTCCCGCATCCTCTTTCTCGGGCGTGCAGATGTACGTCAAGTGCTCCGTCCGCGCCACGTCATTCACGCTGCTCCGGTGCAGCTGGCAATTCGGATAGGTCTTCTCGTTCAGCGCGAGGGTATCCCCAGCGCGCAGCATCTCCGCGATCATCCGCTGATACTCTGTCTCGGACCCGTTGCAATACACCACGCGGTCCGGCTTCGTCAGCGTCGCCGCCTCATTCACCCAGGTTTCCAGTGGAGTTGCCAAGCTCTTCTCCCTGCCGGTCCACGATTCCGCCGCCACCCATCCAAATGCCACCCTCCGGCCGCTGCCACTGCCGGTGGTGCTCGGAATGCAAACCCCGACTAGGTCGGGATCGCGCTGCGAATGGACTCAGCCCAGCCACCAGGCCCATGCAAAGGCGGGAACTTCCGGCCCGGCTGGCAGGCGTTTTGCTCTACCCGCCTCAGTCTATGTTACCCCTCGCCGCCCGCGCAAGCCGACGCCACTGAGGAGGACCTTCCCGAGGTCTTTATTATTTCACTGAAAATTTATAAATCGTCTCCGAGTGAAACACCTCACCCGGCCTCAGGATCGCGCTCGGAAAATTTGTGTGATTCACCGCATCCGGATAGTTTTGCGTCTCGAGGCATACCGCTCCAAATCTGTTATACGCCACGCCTCCCTTGCCCTTGATGCTTCCATTCAGCCAGTTCGCCGTGTACAACTGCACTCCCGGCTGTGTCGTCCACACTTCCATCTCCCGCCCGGAAACGTCGTCCACCACTTTCCCCGCCGGCCGCAACTTCCCAATCTCTCCGTCCACCGCGTAGTTAATGTCGTATCCCCCTGCTTCCTTGATCTTCTCCACTTCCGCGATCCGCGATCCAATCGTCCTCGGCTTCGTGAAGTCATACGCCGTGCCCTTCACCGGCGCCAGTTCCCCCGTCGGAATCAGCGTCGAGTCCGCCGGCGTGTACCGGCTCGCATTCAGCGTCAGCGTGTAACCCAGAACGTCCCCTCCGCCTCTCAGATTGAAGTACGTGTGATTCGTCAGGTTCAGCGTCGTCGGCTTATCCGTTTTCGCCGTGTACTCGAGCTTCAGTTCGTTTTTCTCCGTCAGCGTGTACACCACCGTCGTCGTCAGCCTGCCGGGAAAATGCTCCTCTCCGTCCGGGCTCACGTACGTCAGCCGCACCGCCGCGCCCTTCCCATCCGCAACTTCTTCGCCCTTCCACACTCGGTGGTCGAAGCTGATGGTTCCGCCGTGCAGCGTATTAGGCCCGTTGTTCGTCGCCAAAGAATACTCCTGCCCGTCAATGCTGAATTTTCCTTTCGCAATGCGGTTCGCGAACCGCCCGACAACTCCCCCAAAATGCGGATGATCCCCCAAATACCCTTTCAAGTCGTCAAACCCCAGCACCACGTCTCCTTCAACCCCCTTGTGGTCCGGCACCCATAGATTCGTCAGGGTCGCCCCGTACGTAATCACCCTCGCCGACGCCCCGCGCGAATTCCTCAGCGTGAACGCCTCAATCACCGTGCCGTCCTCCAGCTTCCCAAACGCCTCGTGCTCCACTCCCGCCTTCACCGCCATCTGCGCCTCTCCCCGTCCCGCCACAATTACAATCATTGTCAGCACGTACGCAATTCCAATCGCTCCAAATCCCAGCCAGCGGCGTCCAAGACCACGCCTTGCTCTCGTCCTCATGCCCATCGCATCCTCTCCTCGACACCTATCTCCCCGCAACGGCCCCTTCAGCGCCGTCCATTCTGCCACTATTCCTCTTCGCTTGAAATTGCCCCGTCCCACTTGCGCAGGCCTTGTCAGACGGCGACGCTTGACCGAGCGCGACGTGTGCGCAGGGCCAAAACCTGTGGACGATTTTGGGTATTCTCGATGGGGTTTACCCCGGCCAGATCGGGGAGGGGGGATTTTTTCTGGCTTGGCCGGGCGATGCGGCCCTTTCGCGGGTGCTGGCCGCACTTTGATTCCGCGGCTCCGAGGATTGTGTTTCCAAATGCGTGTTGCTACTTCTTTGAAAGTTCGCCCTTGAAATGGCGTTCAACATCCTCGCGCCCAAGCGGATTTCTTATTTCCGTCAAGACCACCGAATAGACTACCTCATTCGCTTCCAGCTGCGCGGTGATAAAGGCCCCGTCTCTCGGCAGTTCTTGGTAGCTGAACTTCACTTTCCTGCCGTCTTCCAGCTTCTTGATCCATTCGTCATCTGGCATTTTCGTTTCTCTTCATGGGAGATCACTATTCCCTGGCAATCTTCCCAGTGCTCCCAAAACGATCCTTCTTTGCGGCTTTCCTTGCCTCAGCAGTGCGCGGACTTCCTTGCATTCCGCCGAAGCCGCTACGGCTGGTTCTTCCACGGTTTACCTGGAGCGATTCGCGCAGCGGCTATATTTTTTTCCCCTTCGCGCGCGGACTTTGCCATGCGTGGCTTCGCCATTTCTTTCCTGACGCTGGCGCGTGTCGCTTCGCCGGATTCGTTCTTGATTTTCTTCTTCATCGGACTTTCACAATGACATCGAAACCGAAGCAATTCAGTTCAATTCAGGACGTTTCCGGCAATTCGCGTCACATGCCGCCACAATTCATTCGGGCGCTCTCCCCGCGCTCCTCGCCCAAACTGAAAGCTCAGGCTCAGCCCGGACATTTGGCTCGAACGCGGACCGCCTGGATAGCTTTGTCCCGGGGAACGCACCAAGCCCATAGGACCAGGCTGCATATTCTGAATATGATACGTGCTCTGAAAAACGTCCAATTGCAAACGTCCGCCCCAAAGTTGGATGAGCGGCAGGCTCGTCTGCGTGAAAAGGAAAGTCTTAAAATGTTCCAGCTGCGGAAAGCCTTCCAGGCTGTGGTCGCCTTCGTAAGCTCCCGCGGACATTAGACTGAAATGCGCTGGAGATTTTCCGGGATCCAGGTTCACCACTGGGGAAGTGGTCAGCAAAGGGGTTGTGACCGTTCGGAGCATGGGTATGCTTTGCGCAACCCGTTCCTGCGCTACGACGATCCGTGGCACGGATGTTTGTGCTGTCGCCAGCGGGTAGTTACCGAGCGTGATTCCGAGCAGCATGATGAACCGTTTGTACATCACCTGAGTTCTCTTCCATCGAGTTCTTGCTCTCCCCTTAAGGCGGAGGAACACACTCGGCCCGCCTCTAGACTCCTCTCCCTATCCCCGGAATCCCGGGAGCCGGAGTTCGCTTGGAGAGGAACTGGATCGCTGCGAGTGAACTTAGGTTTACTAGAGTCGCGATTCCTTGGTCTATCCTAATCCGCACACAAATAAACGTGTGTGTTTTCGCACAGACGCTCTGCACTCCACTCCGTTACAGTAGTTGAGGATCCTGATTCTAGGGGATCTTCATCTGCACTCGAGTCAAAATGGAATTCATGGCTAAATCCCGAATCGGCACGCTCCTGGCTGTAGTCGCGGCTTCATCCTCACTCTTCGCTCAAAATAGCGGGCCCCACAATGATCAAGATCACCCAACCGTCCTCGATGCCCGCCAGATCGTGGCCCAATCCATCACCGCCACCGAGCGCAGTTGGCAGGCCCGTAACACCTACACCTACATGGAGCGCGATGAAGATCGCCGCCTCGACGAACTTGGCAAGGTCAAATCCGAAGATATCGACGTTACCAGAATGATTCTTGTCAACGGCGCTCGATTCGAGCAGCTCATCGAACACAACGGCCAGCTTCCTTCACTCGCGGCCCAGAAGAAAAGCGACGAGGATCTCGACAAGCTGAAGCATGAAACGCCGGAGGACAAGGCGATCCGCGTCCGCAAGGACCAGGAAAACAGGGCTTTCCTCCGTGACCTTCTCGAGGCCTTCGACTTCCAGCTCGTCGGCGAAGAAACCATCGATAACCGCCCGTCCTACGTCCTTCAAGCCACTCCACACCCCGGCTATCACGCTCACGGCAAGTTCGCCAAGATGTTCTCCAGGGTGCAAGGCAAGCTTTGGATTGACAAGCAGGACTTCGGGTGGACCAAGGTTGACGGCGAGGTAACCCAGTCCTTCACCATGGGACTATTCGTCGCCCGCGTGCTCCGCGGCTCGCACATCCTTATGGAACAAACTCGCGTCACCGAGTCCGTCTGGGTTCCCAGACGCCTCGAAATGCACGCCAGCGCCAAAATCCTCTTCCTCAAGAGCATTGACATGCAGCGCATTCTCACCTACTCCGACTATCGCCCCGGCGCCGACGGCCCCTATTCCGTCAGCCGATAGCGCTCGCTGTTCTCGACCCGCTGGTTTTGCTTGCTGTCATATAGAAGTGCTTCCATCTCCGCGCAGAAGCGCCCTACCTCAAATCTTACGGAAATCTCGCTCATAGAATACGCTCGAAAATAAGCTCCTATCCTTGCCGGGTTGCGAAAACAAGCGCTCCCGTGGAAGAATGCCCCATGTTTACAATGAAAAAGTCTCGTCTGCTGCACTTGCTCCTCATCCTCTTTCTCAGTTCCGCGCCCACCAACGCCCAAACCATGCGCCCCGAACCGGAAAAAAAGCTCGCCCACGACATCTACAAAGAATTTGTGGAAATCCAATCCGGCTTCACCACCGGCGCCACCACTCCCGTCGCTGAAGCCGCCGCAGCCCGTTTGCGCGCCGCCGGTTTCCCCGAATCCGATATCTTCCTCGGCGGCGCCAGTCCCAAAAAATCCAATCTCGTCGTCCGCTATCACGGTACCGGCGCCCGCAAACCCATCCTCCTCCTCGCTCACATCGACGTCGTCGAAGCCAAGCGCGAAGACTGGAGCATGGACCCCTTTCAGCTCACGGAGCGCGACGGCTTCTTCTACGGCCGCGGCAGCGGCGACGACAAAGCCCAAGCCGCCGTCTGGATTGCCAACCTGATCCAATACAAAAAAGACGGCTTCAAGCCCGACCGCGACATCATCGTGGCCCTCACCGCCGACGAAGAAGGCGGCGGCCCTTACAACGGTGTCGCATGGCTCCTCAAGAATCACCGCGAGCTCAT
>Ga0206952_10137_pt1 | contig 22273 bp, 21 predicted proteins | sample Alteio_BWOrgHeat_39_FD_152966 | JGI IMG/M metagenome (GOLD analysis project Ga0206952, IMG submission 152966) | Enriched cells from forest soil in Barre Woods Harvard Forest LTER site, Petersham, Massachusetts, United States -... | ecosystem: Environmental > Terrestrial > Soil > Temperate forest >... | reverse complement strand
AAGCAGAAAAGCGGCTGGTCAGCCAAGTTCAACCCCGAACATTATAAGGGCGTGAAGCTGGCGCATGACCTAGTCGATGCTAAAACCGGCAAAGCCGTCGCTGAAGCAGGCAAGAAAATGAATGTCCGTATCGCCAAAAAATTGGCAGAAGACGGCCTCAAGGAATATCTGGTCAACGACGAGCAATTTGCCGGAAAATACATGGCGGTTGACGTGGCAAGCGAGCAGACCGGCGAAATTTATATCGAAGCCGGTGATGAAATTACCGCCGCTTCTATCGCCCAGCTCGAAGAAGCCGGCGTAAAAGAAGCCGCCGTGCTCGATATCGACCATATCAATGTCGGCGCCTATATCCGCAATACGCTGCTGGCCGACAAGAATCTGACGCGCGAAGACGCGCTGATCGACATTTACCGTGTTATGCGCCCCGGCGAACCGACCACGCCGGAAGCCGCTGATGCATTATTTAAATCGCTGTTTTTCGAGCCGGAGCGTTATGACTTATCGGCCGTCGGCCGCGTCAAAATGAATGCACGCCTAGGTCTCGAAGTGGCTGAAGACGTCGGTATCCTCACCAATGAAGACATCATCCGCGTCGTGCAGATGCTCGTGGGATTGAAAGACGGCGTCGGCGTCATCGATGACATCGACCACCTCGGCAACCGCCGCGTCCGTTCGGTCGGCGAACTCATGGAAAACCAGTTCCGTATCGGCTTGCTGCGCATGGAGCGTTCGATTGTTGAGCGCATGTCGTCCGTCGATATCGACACTGTCATGCCGCATGATTTGGTGAATGCAAAGCCGGTGGCCGCTGCAATCCGCGAATTCTTTGGCTCGAGCCAGCTGTCGCAATTCATGGATCAAACCAATCCGCTCTCGGAAATCACCCATAAGCGCCGCCTTTCTGCCCTTGGACCGGGCGGTCTCACCCGCGAGCGCGCCGGCTTCGAAGTGCGCGACGTGCACCCGACGCATTACGGCCGCATCTGCCCGATTGAAACGCCGGAAGGCCCGAATATCGGCCTCATCAACTCGATGGCGACCTACGCGCGCGTCAATAAATATGGCTTCATCGAAAGCCCGTACCGCAAAGTCATTGACACTCGCGTCACCGACGAAGTGGTGTATCTCTCGGCTATCGAAGAAGGCAAATACGCTATCGCGCAGGCCAATTCGAAGCTCGATGAAAAGAATAAGTTCACCGATGAATTGATTTCCTGCCGCCGTAATGGTGATTTCGTGCTGGCTGGCCCAGAACAGATCGATTACATCGACGTGGCACCCAAGCAGCTGGTTTCCGTAGCCGCCGCGCTGATTCCGTTCCTCGAAAATGATGACGCCAACCGCGCGCTGATGGGCTCCAACATGCAACGCCAGGCCGTGCCGCTGATCCGTTCGGAAGCGCCGCTGGTCGGCACCGGCATGGAAGAAGTCGTCGCCAAGGATTCGGGTGTGACCACCGTGGCTCGCCGCGCCGGCACGGTTGACCAAGTGGATGCAACGCGTATCGTTATCCGTACCTCGGAAATTTCCGAAGACGGCTCACCGGGTGTGGACATTTATAACCTCATCAAGTTCACCCGCTCGAACCAGAACACCTGCCTCAACCAACGTCCGCTAATTAAAGTCGGTGATGTGGTGAAAGCCGGGGATATCCTGGCGGACGGCCCCTCTACCGACCTCGGCGAATTGGCTTTGGGACGTAACGTTCTCGTCGCTTTCATGCCGTGGAACGGCTACAATTTCGAAGATTCGATTTTGATTTCTGAACGCATCGTCAGCGAAGATGTGTTCACTTCCATCCACATCGAGGAATTCGAAGTGATGGCGCGCGACACCAAGCTCGGCGCGGAAGAAATTACCCGTGACATCCCGAACGTCGGCGAGGAAGCGCTGCGCAACCTCGATGAAATCGGCGTGGTGCATATCGGCGCGGAAGTGAAGCCGGGCGATATTCTGGTCGGCAAAGTCACGCCGAAATCGGAAAGCCCGATGACGCCGGAAGAAAAACTGCTACGCGCCATCTTCGGTGAAAAAGCATCGGACGTGCGTGATTCGTCCCTACGCCTGCCTCCGGGCGTGGCCGGAACCATCGTCGGCGTGCGCATTTTCAGCCGCCGCGGTATTGAAAAAGACGAGCGTGCCCTCTCTATCGAGAAGGCCGAAATCGAACGTCTCGCTAAAGACCGTGATGACGAACGCGCCATTATCGAACGCTTCGTCTATGGCCGCATGCGCGAGCTATTGTTGGGTCGCAAGCCCGGCAGCGGACCGAAAGGCTTCAAAGCCGGCACACAGCTAACCGAGCAGACGCTCGATCATTACAGCAAAGGCCAGTGGTGGCAGTTCGAAGTGAAAGATGCAAAAGCGATGAACGAAGTCGAACAGCTGAAAAAACAGCTCGACGCCGCCGTCAGCCGCATCAACGCCAAGTTCGAGGAAAAAGTCGGCAAGGTGCAGGCCGGTGACGATCTGATGCCGGGCGTCCTCAAAATGGTCAAGGTGTTCGTCGCGGTGAAGCGCAAGCTGCAGCCCGGCGACAAAATGGCCGGCCGCCACGGCAACAAGGGCGTGATCTCCAAGATCGTGCCGGTGGAAGACATGCCGTATCTGGAAGATGGCACGCCGGTTGACGTCGTGCTAAATCCGCTGGGCGTGCCAAGCCGCATGAATGTCGGGCAGATTCTGGAGACGCACCTGGGTTGGGCGTCGGCCGGTATCGGCAAGCAAATCTGCGGCATGCTGGAAGAGGTGCATGAACAGCACAGCAAAGGCGCCATCAAGGCGCTGCGCGAGTTCCTCGCCGAAACCTATGGCGATAAGGACAACAAAAAAGAAATCAACCACATGACCGACGAAGAAACGCTGGAACTGGCCGGAAACCTCAAGAAGGGCGTTCCGTTTGCCACCCCGGTGTTCGACGGCGCGCATGAGGATGATATCGTATACTGGCTTAAAAAAGCCGGTCTGGATTCTTCCGGCCAAGTTTATTTATATGATGGCCGCTCTGGCGAAGCGTTCGACCGCAAGGTGACGGTTGGGTATATTTATATGCTCAAATTGCACCACCTGGTAGACGATAAAATCCACGCGCGTTCGATTGGGCCTTACAGCCTTGTGACGCAGCAGCCGCTCGGCGGTAAGTCGCAGTTCGGCGGCCAGCGCTTCGGTGAAATGGAATGCTGGGCATTACAAGCGTATGGCGCGGCGTATACCTTGCAGGAAATGCTCACCGTGAAGTCCGACGACGTGGCCGGCCGCTCGAAGATTTACGAGTCGATCGTCCGCGGCGACAACAGCTTCGAATCCGGCATCCCGGAATCTTTCCACGTCATGGTGAAGGAGTTGAGATCGCTTGGCTTGAATGTCGAGTTGACGGAAAAAGAGGCTTAGTACTATTCCCCGCCTAGAGCGGGGATCGGTTTAATGTTGAAAAGATCCCCGCTCGCGCTTCGCTTGGCGGGGAATATGAGGGGTAAAACATGGCAATGAATGAAATAATGTCGTTTTTTGGTCAGCCGACGGTGGCGACCAAGCAATTTGACGAGATAAAAATCTCGATCGCCTCACCAGAGAAAATTCACTCCTGGTCGTTCGGCGAAGTCAAAAAGCCGGAGACGATCAATTACCGCACCTTCAAGCCGGAGCGCGACGGCCTGTTCTGCGCACGCATTTTCGGCCCGATCAAGGATTATGAATGCCTCTGCGGCAAATATAAGCGTATGAAATACCGCGGCATCGTCTGCGAAAAATGCGGCGTTGAAGTCACTACGAGCAAAGTGCGCCGCGAGCGCATGGGCCATATCGAACTGGCCTCACCCGTCGCCCATATCTGGTTCTTGAAATCGCTCCCCTCGCGCATCGGCATTTTGCTCGATATGACGCTGAAGGATCTGGAAAAGATTTTGTATTTTGAATCTTATTGCGTGGTGGAACCCGGCCTGACGCCGTTTACCAAAGGCGAATTGCTATCGGAAGAACAATATTACGAAGCGCAGGAAAAATATGGCGATGGCACGTTCACGGCGCAAATCGGCGCTGAAGCCATCAAAACCATGCTCTCCGCACTCGACATGAAAAAAGACAAGGAAATGCTGCGCGGTGAACTGGCAGAAACCACGTCGGAAGCGCGCCGCAAAAAGCTGGTAAAGCGCCTGAAGCTGGTCGAAGCGTTTTTGGAATCAGAGAACAAGCCGGAATGGATGGTGCTCGATGTTGTGCCGGTCATTCCGCCTGAACTGCGTCCCCTCGTCCCGCTGGATGGCGGCCGGTTTGCGACCTCTGACCTCAACGATCTTTATCGCCGCGTCATCAACCGCAACAACCGCTTGAAGCGCCTGATCGAACTCCGCGCCCCCGACATTATCGTGCGCAATGAAAAACGCATGCTGCAGGAAGCCGTCGACGCACTGTTCGACAACGGCCGCCGCGGCCGCGTCATCACCGGCGCCAACAAGCGTCCTCTGAAATCACTGTCCGACATGCTGAAAGGCAAACAAGGCCGATTCCGTCAGAATTTGCTCGGCAAACGCGTCGACTATTCCGGCCGTTCGGTCATCGTCGTCGGCCCCGAATTGAAACTGCATCAGTGCGGTTTACCTAAGAAAATGGCGCTCGAACTGTTCAAACCGTTCATCTACGCCAAGCTCGAAATTTACGGCATCGCCACCACCATCAAGGCCGCTAAGCGCATGGTCGAGACGGAACGGCCAGAGGTGTGGGATATCTTAGAAGAAGTGATCCGCGAGCATCCGGTGTTGCTCAATCGCGCGCCGACGCTGCACCGCCTGGGCATTCAGGCGTTCGAGCCGGTATTGATTGAAGGCAAAGCCATACAATTGCATCCGCTGGTGTGCACCGCGTTCAACGCCGACTTCGACGGTGACCAGATGGCTGTGCACGTGCCGCTCTCCATTGAAGCGCAGCTTGAATCCCGCGTTTTGATGATGTCGACCAACAATATCCTCTCGCCCGCTAACGGCAAGCCGATCATCGTGCCCTCGCAAGATATCGTGCTGGGGCTCTATTACATCTCGCTCGAATCCGACAATGAAATCGGCGAAGGCATGATCTTCACCGACACGTCGGAAATGCAGCACGCGCTGGATTCCAAACAGGTCACACTACACAGCAAGATCAAGTGCCGCTTCCACGCGATGGACGACAACGGCAAAATGGTCACGCAACTGGTGCAGACGACGCCGGGACGCATGCTGATTTCGGAAATTCTGCCGAAACACGCCAAGCTCCCCTTCCCTGTCGTGAACAAGCTAATGACCAAAAAAGAAATCAGTAATTTGATTTACGAAGTGTACCGCCATTGCGGCCAGAAGGAGACGGTGATTTTCGCCGATCGCCTGATGACGCTGGGTTTCACGCATGCCGCCAAGGCCGGTATTTCCTTTGGCAAGGACGATATGATCGTGCCGGAAAGCAAGGGAAAGCACCTCGCCCACACCTTCCACGAAGTGAAGCAGTTCGAGCAGCAATATGCCGATGGCCTCATTACGCTGGGTGAAAAATACAACAAGGTGATCGACGCCTGGTCGAAATGCTCCGAGCTCGTCGCTGACGACATGATGAAGCAGATTTCATCGGTCGGCAAAGACAAGAACGGCAAGCTAAAGGCCAAGAACATCAACTCAATCTTCATGATGGCCAACTCCGGCGCGCGTGGCTCTGCGGCGCAGATCAAGCAGCTGGCCGGCATGCGCGGTCTGATGGCGAAGCCGTCAGGTGAAATCATCGAGACGCCGATTATCTCGAACTTCAAAGAAGGTTTGAGCGTTCTTGAATACTTCAACTCGTCGCACGGCGCCCGCAAAGGCTTGGCCGATACGGCGCTGAAGACCGCCAACTCCGGTTACTTAACCCGCCGCCTGGTCGACGTGGCGCAGGACTGCATCGTCATCGAGCAGGATTGCGGTACCTTCCGCGGCATCGTGGCCAAAGCCGTCATCGACGGCGGTGACATCATCGTACCGCTGGCCGACCAGATCATGGGACGCGTATCATCGCGCGACGTGCATCATCCGGTCACCGAGAAACTGATCGTCGGCGCCGGCAAACTGATCGATGAGCTGGTCGTTGATAAAGTCGACGAAGCTGGCATCGAAGCCGTCATGGTGCGCTCTGTGCTGACTTGCGAAAGCAAGGCCGGCGTCTGCGCGCATTGTTATGGGCGTGATTTGGCACGTGGTACCGAAGTCAATATCGGTGAAGCCGTCGGCGTCATCGCCGCGCAATCGATCGGCGAACCCGGCACGCAGCTGACTATGCGCACCTTCCACATCGGTGGTGCGGCACAGCGCGGTGCTGAGCAATCGAGCGTCGAATCATCGCATGATTCCACCTTCACGCTCTCCAACAAAAATATCGTCACCGATTCCAAAGGCCGCCTCGTCGTCATGAGTCGCACCTGCGAAATCGTGCTGCGCGATGATACCAAGCGCGAGCGCGCCCGTTACAAGGTGCCTTATGGCGCCCGCCTGCTCGCTAAGGAAAATGAGAAAGTCAAGAAAGGCCAGAAGGTGGCTGAATGGGATCCGTATACGCTGCCGATCATCACTGAGAAGAACGGCATCGCCCATTATCGCGACCTGGTGGAAGGCGTATCTCTGCGTGAAGTGCTCGACGAATCAACGGGTATTACCAGTAAGACCGTCACCGACTGGCGTCAGCAGACGCGCGGTGCCGACCTCAAGCCACGTGTCGCATTGCGCGACAAGAAGGGTGAGATCATTACGCTCGCCAACGGCCTGGAAGCCAGGTATTTCCTGCCTGTCGGCGCCATCCTCAACGTTCAGGACGGCGACTCCGTGCATGCCGGCGACGTGCTGGCGCGCATCCCGCGTGAATCGACCAAGACGCACGACATCACCGGCGGTCTGCCGCGTGTGGCGGAATTGTTCGAAGCGCGCAAGCCCAAAGATCACGCCATCATCAGCGAGATCGAAGGCGTCGTCGAATTCGGCAAGGATTATAAGAACAAGCGCCGCGTCATCGTCCGCTCGAAGGACGCTGCCATCGAGCCGGTCGAATACATGATCCCCAAAGGCAAGCACATTACCGTCCAGGAAGGCGATTATGTGCAGAAGGGCGACCTGCTGATGGATGGCAACCCTGTGCCGCATGACATCCTGAAAGTGATGGGTGTTGAGGCCTTGGCGCGTTACATGGTGGGCGAAGTCCAGCAGGTGTACCGCCTGCAGGGCGTCGGCATCAACGACAAGCACATCGAAGTCATCGTGCGCCAGATGCTGCAGAAGGTCGAGATCGACCAGGCCGGCGAAACCACGTTCTTAGCGGGCGAGCAAGTCGACCGCGAGGAATTCGAGGCCATCAACGCCAAGACAATCGCCGAAGGCTTTAAGGCTGCCACTGCATCGCCGGTGCTGCAGGGTATCACCAAAGCCAGCTTGCAGACGCATTCGTTCATCTCCGCCGCTTCCTTCCAGGAAACGACGCGCGTGCTGACCGAGGCGGCTGTCGCCGGCAAGGTTGATCACCTGACCGGACTCAAGGAAAACGTCATCGTCGGCCGACTGATTCCGGCCGGTACCGGTGCCGCTGTCATGCGCCTGCGCAAGATCGCCGCCGACCGCGAGAAGGAAGTGCTGGCTGCCGAAGACAACGAGCCAAGCAACGACAATCCTCCGGGATTGCTCGCTTCGACGGGAACCGGAAGCTAATCGAGAACCCGGGAATCACATAGGTTCCCGGGTTTATCTTTTATGAAACCGCTCTACCTCTTCGGCACCCATGCAACGCTCGCGGCGCTGGCTAACCCCATGCGCAAAATCAAACGCGTGCTGGTGACCAAAAATACGCAAGCGGAATTGCAAAAACCGCTGGCAGGAATAAAAAATATCGCCGTGGTCGATGCGCCGAAGATCGAATCCGCCCTGCCACCCGGATCGGTGCATCAAGGTATCGCCGTTGAATGCGACCCGCTGGACCAGCCATCGCTTCAGGATTGGCTTTCAGAAAGAATTGAGAAACCCGTTTTACTGCTCGACCAAATCACTGACCCGCATAATGTCGGCGCAATTTTGCGCTCAGCCGCGGCGTTCGATGTCGGCGCAGTGATTGCCACCGACCGCAACGCACCGGGAGAATCCGGTGTTATGGCCAAAGCGGCGTCCGGCGCGCTGGAAACCGTGCCGCTGATTAGCGTCACCAATTTAGTGCAGACCATCGAACTCTTGAAAAAAGCCGGATACTGGATCGCCGGACTCGATGGCACCGCCAAACAGCCTCTCCATGAAGCCAAGCTCGATGCAAAAACCGCCCTCGTGCTGGGCGCCGAGGGCAAAGGCCTGCGTCGCCTCACCGCCGAGCATTGCGATTTCCTGGTACGCTTGCCCATGAGCAACCGAATGGAAAGCCTCAATGTTTCCAACGCCGCGGCAGTGGCATTATATGAGTTTTTCGTTGACAGAAGTAAATAATTGGTTAATATTGGAGTTTCAAGCAGCCAAAGGAGCGGATTATGGCTAAAGCAATAATCTTCAAACAAGCGCGATCAGTACCTGACCGAATAAATAGGTTAGAGAAATTAAAGGAACGAGTCAGAAATAGCGAGCACAAGGCTGCTGACCAAGATTGGTTTATCGCCAGACAGATTAATGAAATGTCTAACCTCTCTGCTGATGGGTGGTATTATGGCTGGACATATAATGATGGTGGTGCTGCGGGAAATGCACGTCACGACGGAAATAATGAAGAGTGTATACGCCTTATTGTTGAAGCCATACAAAGAAATGGAAATGTATTGACTATCGGCGTACCACTTAAAGACAAAGAAAAACTCACCGCTGTTGGTTTGAAGGCAAAATCTAAACCAGACAAAAAAGCCTGTACCCCCTTTACTATTAATTTCAATGATGATGAACAATATCAGAAATTCGCCGAATTTTTGTTTGCTCGCCGGGCAGAAGAACTGACAAAATCAACAATAGAAGAAATAAGTGAAAAATATAAAGGTGTTCAACATGAATTAAAAGATCTGCAATCTGAATTTTCTAAAGAGTTAGGCATTAAAATTCATGCGCCTTTTGAGAAGGCAAATCAAAACCTCGCAAGTGCGCTTGAGGGAATTACTATTGAACCATCTCGGGCAAAATAAGCGTTTTCAGGGCGCTTATACCCGTTGACAAGCCGCTCAAACTCAGTTATTTTTCACCTCCTTTTGCATTAATAATATAGTTTATTTTTAAAATTCAGGTGGTTGGTCATGTTTGCAGTCATTCGTACCGGCGGGAAGCAATATAAAGTCGCCAGCGGCGACGTCATTGACGTCGAAAAGCTCGAAGGCAAAGCAGGCGATAAGGTTGAGCTCGCCGATGTGCTGATGGCCGGTGGCAAAACCGGTACCGCCAGCGCGCCGCTCAAAGCCAAGGTGACGGCCGAAATTGTCAGCCAATACCGCGATGATAAGGTGATCATCTTCAAGAAGCGCCGTCGCCATAATTACCGCCGCAAGAAAGGCCATCGCCAGTATTTGACGCAGATCAAGATTACGGAGATTAAGTAATGGCACATAAAAAAGCAGGTGGCTCGTCACGCAACGGCCGCGATTCAGCCGGCAGACGGCTCGGCGTAAAACTGTTCGGTGGCCAGACCGCCATCCCGGGCAACATCATCATCCGCCAGCGCGGCACCAAGGTGCACCCGGGCAAGGGCGTCGGCATGGGCCTCGACCACACCATCTTCGCCACGGTGGAAGGCAAAGTCGAATTCCGCCAGAAAGCCGGCGGCAAGACGTTTGTGAGCGTGGTGGCTTAAATCACCGTCACTGGAATCTTAAAAAAGGGGAACAGGTGACTGTTCCCCTTTTTGTTTATAAGGCTACGTTATGAAATTTTTAGATGAAGCAAAAATCTATATTCGGTCCGGCGACGGCGGCGCGGGCTGCGTCAGCTTCCGGCGCGAGAAATTTATCCCCGATGGTGGGCCGGACGGCGGCAATGGCGGCCGCGGCGGCAGCGTCATCGCTGAATGTGTCTCTGGCCTCAACACGCTGATCGATTACCGCTACCAGCAGCATTTCAAAGCCAAAAAAGGCCAGCATGGCATGGGCAGCCAGCGCACCGGCGTTTCCGCGCCCGACATAATTTTAAAGCTCCCCGTCGGTACGCAGATTATCGAGGGTGACAAGGAAACCGTCATCGTCGATTTAACCAAAGTCGGGCAAAGCGTCGTGCTCGCCACAGGCGGCAAAGGCGGGCTGGGCAATATGTGCTTCAAATCCTCCACCAACCGCGCGCCGCGCCAATTCACGCCCGGCGGCGAAGGTGAGGAGCATTGGCTGTGGCTGCGGCTCAAGCTGATGTCGGATGCCGGGCTGCTCGGCCTGCCCAATGCCGGGAAGTCGACGTTCCTGGCCGCCACCTCGCGCGCCAAACCCAAGATTGCCGATTATCCGTTCACCACACTGGCACCACAACTCGGTGTCGTCTATCTCGATGGCAAGGAATTCGTGCTGGCCGACATCCCCGGCCTCATCGAAGGCGCACATGAAGGCGTGGGGCTGGGGCTTAAATTTTTAGGCCATGTCGAGCGCGCCGGGATTTTGCTGCATTTGATCGATGGCACGCAGGAAGACGTCGCAGGCGCTTATAAAACCATCCGCAAGGAATTGAAGCTATACAGCAAGGAACTAGCCAAAAAGCCCGAGCTGGTGGCGCTCAATAAATGTGATGCGCTGAGCGAAGAAGAAATCAAAGAAAAATCCGTCGCGCTGAAAAAAGTCGTGAAGAAAAAAATCTGGCCGATTTCGGCAGTGTCCGGCCAGGGCGTGAAAGAAGTCCTGCGCGAGATGATGAAGGTGATTGAGAAATCCAGAGTACGGAGTACAGAGTCTGGAGTACAGGAAACGGAAGCAGGACTTTAAAATCAAAATCCTGTACTCTGCACTCCGCACTCTGTACTCTAACCTTATGCTTAACAACGCCAAACGCATCGTGATTAAAATCGGCTCGTCGCTAGTCACCGACGAAGCAGCTGGCCGCGTGCGTGAAAAATGGTTGCTGGCGCTGGCCGAGGATATTCATGAGTTACATCAACAAAAAAAACAGGTGATCGTCGTCACCTCCGGTGCGGTAGCGCTGGGCAGGCTGCAACTTGGGCTGCCTTTAAAAACTGCGTTGCAACTGGAAGAAAAACAAGCCGCCGCGGCGTGCGGGCAAATTGAACTTTCTGCTGCCTGGCGCGATGCGCTGGGAAGCCATAAACTTAAAGTTGCGCAGCTGCTGCTCACCGCGGATGATTCCATCGAACGCCGCCGTTACCTGAATGCACGCAACACCATCGACACACTCATGGAACTGGGCGCCATCCCCATCATCAACGAGAATGATACGGTGGCGACCGCCGAGCTGCGCTTCGGCGATAATGACCGTTTGAGCGCCCGCGTCGCGCAGATGGCGGGTGCCGACCTGCTGATTTTATTCTCCGATATTGACGGGCTGTACAGCGCTGATCCCAGGAGCGATAAAAATGCCAAATTCATTCCCGAAGTGCATGACATCACACCCGAGATTGAAGCTATGGCAGGGGAATCGTCATCCGATATCGGCTCGGGCGGCATGGTGACCAAAATCGGCGCGGCGAAAATCGCGCTCTCCGCCGGCTGCCACATGGTCATCGCCCGCGGCGACGTGGAGCATCCGTTACGTATCCTGGAAAAAGGCGGCAAGCACACCCATTTCCACGCCAAGGAAAGTCCCCTCTCGGCGCGCAAGCATTGGATTGCCGGGTCGATTCACCCCGCCGGCCGCATCACCATCGATGAAGGCGCCGCCAAGGCGTTGAAATCGGGTAAAAGCCTGTTACCCGCCGGAGTGAAGGCTATCGAAGGTTCGTTTGAGCGCGGCGATGCCGTGCTTATCCGCGACACCCAGGGCAAAACGCTGGGCAAAGGTTTAATCGCCTATAGCGCCGAGGATGCGGTGCGTATTTTGGGTAAAAAAAGCGGGGAAATCGAGCAAATCCTTGGCTTCAAACGCCGTGATGTGCTAATACATAGAGACGATATGGTGCTGGAGTAAAAGGATATGATGTCTTTTGAAGATATGTGGGTAGCCGATGCAACAGAGCTACTCAGAGAAGCAACAAAAGTACCCGCATCTACATTAAAAGAGGGCGCGAAGGGAACGGCTTACGATTTTTTGTTGAATGGCGCAAAAGCCGTGTGTGAACAGGGAAAAACGCCCGAACTTTTATTATTCCAAATTGCCTATGATTTAACCGCTCCAGAAGAAACGCTCTCATTAAAACGCGTGGCTGAGGTATTAGCGGCAAAAGCAGACCCTGAAAAGGTAGCTGCGCACCAACATAGGTTGCGACGCGACAAAGAGAGAAAAGAATCCTCTCAAAATATGCTGGAGTGAGGCGCATGAAAAAAGCTGAAATCATCAATATGAAAGGCGAAGTCCACGAGATGATGCTGGGCTTGGGCAAACATGCCCGCGCCGCCTATACCATCATCGCAGAGGCAAAGAACGAGCAAAAGGACATGGCTCTGGTGCAGGCGGCACTGGCGCTCCGCGAGCATGCGCATGAGATTCTAGCGGCCAATGAAAAAGACATCGAATTCGGCAAAGAAAAAGGCCTCGATGCGGCGCAACTCGACCGGCTGACGCTGAATCCGGCGCGCATCGAAGCCATGGCGGCGGGGCTGGAAACCATTGCCACCCTGCCCGATCCAGTCAATAAAATTCTCGACCAATGGGAGCGCCCCAACGGCATGGTATTGCAGCGCGTGTCGATTCCCATCGGCGTTATCGGCATGATTTATGAGTCGCGCCCTAATGTGACGGCCGATGCGGCCGGACTTTGCATTAAATCAGGCAATGCGGTTATCCTGCGCGGCGGGTCGGAGAGTTTATATTCCTCGCAGGCGATTGCTGAATGCCTGCATCATGGCCTGAAAGCCGCCGGGTTGCCTGTCGATGTAGTGCAATTGGTGCCGACGCGCGACCGCGATGCGGTGGGCGACATGCTGACCATGCACGGGCTAATTGACCTGATTATTCCGCGCGGCGGCATATCGCTGACCAAGCGCATCCAGGCAGAGAGCCGCATTCCGACGCTTTTGCACCTCGAAGGTAATTGCCATACCTATATTCATAAAGACGCCGATCCTAAAATGGCGATAGAGGTATTGCTCAACGCCAAAATGCGCCGCACCGGCATTTGCGGGGCAACGGAATCACTGCTGATCGATGAGGCGGTGGCGAAAAAAATATTGCCCGCGATTACCGAAGCGCTAGCCAAAGCCGGGTGCGAAATGCGAGGTGATGGGGCCTCGCGCGCCATCGACAAGCGCATCAAAAAAGCCAGTGATGAAGACTGGGATACCGAATATTTAGCGCCGATTATCTCGATTAAAGTGGTCAAAGACGTCGAGGAGGCCATCGCGCATATCAACACGCATGGCTCACATCACACCGATGCTATCATCACCGCTGACACGCCCACGGCGCGGGCGTTCCTGCGCAGAGTTGATTCTGCCATCGTCATGCACAACACCAGCACGCAATTTGCCGACGGCGGTGAATTCGGCTTCGGCGCGGAAATCGGCATCGCCACCGGCCGCCTGCACGCCCGCGGCCCCGTGGGAGCAGAGCAACTCACTACCTATAAATACGTAGTCCACGGAGACGGACAAGTTAGGCCGTAGTGATTTCCATCCACACCAAAAATCGCACCATCGGCCTGCTCGGCGGCTCATTCAATCCGGCGCATAGCGGACATGTGCATATCACATTATATGCACTCAAAAAATTGGGGCTCGATGAAGCATGGTGGCTGGTCAGCCCGCATAATCCGCTTAAATCCGCCGCCTCGCTGGCGGCCTATGAAAAGCGATTACAATCCGCGCGCGATATCGCCGCGCCTTACCGCCGCATCCGCGTGGTGGATTTCGAACGGCAACATGGCCTGCATTACAGCTACCAAACTATCGCCCTGCTTAAGTGCCGTTTTCCGGGTATCCGTTTCGTTTGGCTGATGGGCGCAGATAACCTCGCGCAGTTTCATCGCTGGCGGCGCTGGACAGAAATCTTGCATAAAATTCCCATGATCATTTTTGACCGCGCCCCCTATTCGCACACTTCTCTGCGCAGTAAGACCCTGGCGCGCGCGAGGCGATTTCTATTGAAAGACAATGAGATAAGCCCTTCCAATGCCGCGCCCAGCCTGCTTTTCGTGCATTTGAAACGCGATCCGATGTCTTCTACCGAGATCAGAAAACACTTGGAAAATTCCCGATTTTAAGGCATAATAATAATGCAGGGTGTTATTAAAACACTTGCCAGAAGGAGAAAAGCCATAGCTACAAAAGCTTTACTTCCCAAACCCTCTCTCTCAAAGCTCGAACGTTTAATCCTGACTTCTCTCGACCATCAAAAAGCCGAAAACATTGTTTCCATAGATCTGGTAGGCAAATCCGATTTCGCTGACCGCATGGTAATTGCCAGCGGCACCTCGCAGCGTCATGTTGGATCGCTGGCCGACCGCGTCGTGGAAACCTTGAAAAAAGCTGGCTATGAAAAGGTGGCCGTGGAAGGTGAGGAAGTCTGCGATTGGGTGTTGGTTGATGCCGGCGACGTCGTCGTCCACATCTTCCGCCCGGAAATCCGCAGCTACTATAACCTCGAGAAAATGTGGTCGGTGGAAGTGCCTCAATTAGAGGCCGCATACTGATCGCACCATGAGAGTGCTGATCGCCGCCATTGGTAAGGCTAAGGCCTCGCCCGAATCCCAGCTATATGCCGATTATATTAAGCGCCTGAAATGGAAGGTGTCTGTCCGCGAATTTGCCGCAGCGGATAAAGCACGCGAAGGTGAAATGCTGCTCGATGTGTGCAAAGGCTATGACAAAATTATTGCGCTCGATGAAAGCGGCAAAGCTTTAAGCAGCCGCGAATTTGCGCAAAGCCTTGGCGGCTGGCAGCAACAAGGGTCTTCGTCTTTCGCCTTTATCATCGGCGGGGCGGACGGGCTGGATGAAGCCGTGCTCAAAAAAGCGAATCTCATCTGGTCGCTCGGGCGCGTCACCTGGCCGCATATGCTGATGCGCGCACTGCTCGCCGAACAACTCTACCGCGCCTGGAGCTTGCTGAATAATCACCCGTATCACCGGGATTGAATAATTTTGACGATTCGTTAAAATACAAACTTAAACCTTAGCACAGCTATAATATGAGCATAGACCCGGACGATATACCGGATAATTGGTGGGAAAAAGATGTTCCACCGCTTTCTCCAAAAGAAGAAAAAGAACTAGCCGAAGAGCTAGCTAATAAAAACCCTTTATATATGAAACTCTTTCTGGCGTTTACCACTGGTAAATATAAAGAAGGGTCTCTATTACAGGCAAAATATACCTCCAAATATGGACTTACTATTGGAGAAATAGATTCGATTTTTACCAGTCCTGCGGAAAGAAAATTTTTTGCTACTGAATTGAGTGATAGGACAGATGAATTATGTGAATTAGCAGAGAAACATAGAAGTGCCGTCAAAAAAAATTTCCAAGAATATGTTAATCGCGCCATTGATACGGTGCTTGGTAATAGGCCGTCCGTTGATGATCTTCCCTATGATGGAATTGCAATCCATATTGCTGAAGAGGGAGAAAAAAAGAGAAAAAAACCTAAAGTAGATCGTGTAGCATTGCCCATTCTCGAAGGTATGGCAAAAGCGGAAATTGCGTCTTTTTTTCAGAATAAAAAAGGAAAGAGCGAACAAGAGGCAAATGCGCTCGCAGACAGTTTTCTCGACGATATAAAAGCGGATGTACAAGCAATTATTGCCATGGAAAAAGATAGGGGCAAAGAAGGAAGGGATAATACTCGGGGAAGGTAGGTGTTTTTTTCCTATCCCCCAGCGCCTTCGTTTTTCCAATCGCAATCAGGATGGTGTTTACTTCTACCGCGCCTGGAGCTTGCTGAATAATCATCCATATCATCGGGATTAAAGTATTTTTACGCGCAGGCTAAAATCGCGTTAATTGTCATTAAACTGTCACATTACAACACTATACTAAATAGCTAATGATAATAATCCACAAAAGGACGTCTTATGAGACTACCCTATTATTTGCTGCGTAGAGAAGCAGCAAAAGCAAAAGAAGCCCTGGATACATTTGCTACCGAAATAGCGAATGGAAAAAAACTCTCTGAGCAGGAACGATTACAACAGAAAATCGCCCAATATAATCTTTTAAGCAACGCTACCGCGATCATTCGCAACAAAATAGAAGATGGGGACACGATTGATGATTTTGAAAATATTCTCAATGAAAAAATCACGCAGGCGGTCGAGCAGGCGAAGAGCGCCTCTCGCAAAGAAAAGAAGGGAAAAGAGGAGGAAAAGAAGCCTTTCACAAACCAAGATTGGGAAAATATCCATATTCGCACGTTGGATATTCTGGAAAAGAACAAGGATCTTGAGGTTCAGCTTAAAACAGCGCAGCGCGTGGTAAAGGACCCTCTGGACCAAGAAAAGCATTCTTCACCACCCAAGCCCACTAAAAGTGACCCATTTAAAGCTGCGCTGGATGCAGTAAGGGGAGTGAATGTTGTTTTTGACAGTCATTCGCAGAGCAGCGTACAGCAGGTTCCTGGCGCGCCATCTTCGCTTAAAATAGGCTGAAGGCTATTTCCTCTCCCCCAGCACTTCCTCAACGCTTACCCCCAGCTTTTCCAGCATAGCGATCAGGATAGCGTTTTGGTATTCGAGGTGGTGCAGCACGACCTCGATTTCCTTCTCGGCCTGGACGTTGACTTCAAGATCGAATTCAGCGCGCGCCTCGGCGTGGCGGTCTTGAAGATTCTGGCCAACCATGATCAACGGCATTAGCAAAATCTGGATCATATTGGAGATAAAGAGCCAGAGGACGAAGGCCATTGGCGGGTCGAACTGAAGCTCCTTGGGCACCAATAGATTCCAGCCCAGCCATAGGACTGTCCAGGTGAAGATAATCAGGAAAAAGCCGATAGTACCGACGCGATTGGTAATCCACACAGCAAACCGGTCCACCCGGCTCATCTTCTCGGCAACTTCTTTATTTACGTCGCGCAGTTTTTTGCGGCGTTTTCTTAGTTCATCGAGCGAGATAGGTTTTTTCAGCATCAGTCAAATACCTCCTGCGCGTAGACGCCCCATAGATATTTCTTCTCTACCCACCCTTTGCGGCCGGACACCTGGACGCGGCACCAGTCTGGCTGGCATTCAAGCAATCGCCCGATCACCATCGGCTCGGCTTTCAGCATCGGCTTGGCTTTGGCTTCCGGGTCGATGCGCAACACACGCGCATCTTTGCCCTTAATCATGGCGTTGCGCGCGCCTGCCAGCATGTTCTTATGCACCCAACCGGTGGTACCTTCCGCGTCGCGGATTTTGCGCCAGTAATCATATTCCTCGATGATCTCAACCGGCATGCCAGCGCGATGGTACACCCAGGCAATAGGGTAGCGCGTGCCGGGGCCAGTGCGCACGTTGACCTCATCGCTTTTCAGCGACACGAAGCGTGGAATCGGCAAGCCGGACGTATTGGCGGCGGCGTGCGCCACGCTGGGCAGCATCAGGAAAAGGATCAGGAAAACTGCGCGCATCATGCATTCATGCCTAACCTCCGCCAAGCATTTTAGCAAGGGATTTGCGGTGACAACATCAGCGAAGTTTGCTAGACCCCCTGCATGACATTACCATCGCGCGCCGCGCCGGATCTACATAAGCTGGCTAATTTTCAGATGCCCACCAGCTGGGGGATCACCGATCCCAAGCGCTTTTTCGAACTGATGAAGGAAGCGGCCACGCTGGTCGCGCCGGGCGTGTATTTCGGCGATAATCTTTTTACCTGGTGCAGGAATAATTCATTGTTCGACGATGCCGTCTTTCGCTCGGCGTGGGAAAGCAACATCAAAAACGATGCCGACCGGGCGATCGCCTGGCGGCGTTACGTGCTGGCCTGCGCCGCCTATCACTGCGTGCAATTGCCCGGCGATTTCGTGGAATGCGGCGTATATAGCGGCAGCGGTGTCAAAACCGTCGTTGATTATCTGGGCGCCAAAGCGTTTCCGAAACCGTTCTGGTGCTATGACACCTATGACTATCACCCGGTCGAAGGCCACGCCTTTGCCGGCCAGAAGCCAGGGTTTTTTGAGGAGGTACAGCGCCGCTTCGACGGATACGATCAGGTAAAACTGATTAAAGGCCTGATACCGGGTGTATTCGATAGTCAATCGCCCGAGGCAATTGCCTATCTGCATATAGACCTGAATAACGCCGAAGCGGAAATCGCCACGCTCGATCATTTGTTCGACCGCATCGTTCCCGGCGGCATCATCATCCTCGACGATTACGAATGGGCAGGCCCCTACCGACCGCAAAAAATCGCCGAAGACGCCTGGCTCGAGGAGCGTCAATACCGCGTCATGCCATTGCCGACCGGCCAGGGGTTGCTGATAAAGCGCTGATTATTTACACAGCGTGCACGCTGGATCTTTCGGCAGCGCTACCTTGCGAATATCCATCGAAAGCGCATTGATAACCAGCAAATGTCCCGACAGTGACTCGCCGATGCCAAGCAATTCTTTAATGGTCTCCAGCGCCTGCAGGCTGCCCATGACGCCGGCGAGCGGTCCGATGATGCCCTCCTGCTCACAGGTGATTTCGCGCTCCGGCGTTTCAGGCACTAGGCAACGGTAGCACGGGTGTGGTTTTCCCAGGTACGGCTTGAAAGTAGAAAGCTGTGCTGAGAAGCCGCTGATAGCGGCGGAGATGAGTGGCTTTTTTTCATGCAGGCAGGCTTCGGCCAGCGCAAACCGCGTGGCGAAGTTATCACTGCCGTCGAGCACAATATCGAAATCGCGGATAAGCGCGCGGGCGTTATCGGCATTCAGGCGCTCAGGAAATAATTGCGTTTTGCAATCGGGATTAACTTCATGGATACGGTCGCGCGCCGCTTCCACCTTAGCGCGGCCGATGTCAGCGGTTTCAAACAATACCTGCCGCTGCAGGTTGGAAAGCTCAACGCGATCCGGCTCAACGGTACCAAGCCGCCCGATACCACCCGCCGCCAGATACGCCAGTGCCGCGCTGCCTAACCCCCCTGCACCAATGACCAACGCCGAAGAAGCCAGCAGCTTCCGCTGCCCCTTTTCGCCGATTTCGGAAAGGACGATATGACGAGCGTAGCGGCGTAAGTGCTGAGTGCTGAGTGCTGAGTGCTGAGGCGTTCTCTCTTTTTTACTCTGCACTCCGCACTCCGTACTCAAAACTCTTTTATTCAGCAAACAAATCCGTGCTTATATAGCGCTCCGCACTCGAGGCGGCAATCACCACAATGGTTTTGCCTTTCATCTCCGGCCGTGCGCCGACTTCAAGCGCCGCAGCAATCGTGGCACCGGAGGAAATGCCGACTGGTATGCCTTCGAGTTTGGCGACTTTGCGCGCCATCTCGAACGCTGTCTGGTTGCCGATGGTGATGATTTCATCGATCAGGTCGCGCTGCAAAATATCCGGCACGAACCCGGCGCCAAGGCCGGCGATTTTATGCGGCCCGGGCTTGCCGCCGGAGAGTACGGCAGAATCTTCCGGCTCGACGGCGATGATTTTGATGCCGGGTTTGCGCGGTTTCAATACCTGCGCTACGCCAGTGATGGTACCGCCGGTGCCGACGCCGGTGATGAAGACGTCCACCTTGCCGCCGGTATCGGTCCAGACTTCCTCGGCGGTGGTGCGGCGGTGGATTTCAGGGTTAGCCAGGTTTTTAAATTGCTGCACGGCCAGCGCATTGGGATTGGAAGCCAGGATTTCCTCCGCGCGCGCGATGGCGGCTTTCATGCCGCCGGTGGCCGGAGTCAATTCCAGTTCAGCGCCCAGGAATTTCAGCATCTTCTTGCGCTCATTGCTCATACTCTCGGGCATGGTGAGGATCAAACGATAGCCTTTTGCAGCGCAGGCAAAGGCCAGCGCGATGCCGGTATTACCCGAGGTGGCTTCAACCAACACCGTCTTGGGCGTGATTTTTCCTGCCGCCTCGGCTGCCTCAATCATCGAGAGCGCGATACGGTCTTTCACCGACGACAGCGGATTAAAAAACTCGGCCTTCACCAGCACGTCGGCGACGCAGCCGGCTTCTTTGGTAAGGCGGTGCAGCCGGATCAGCGGCGTGTTGCCGATGGTGGCCAGGATATTATCATAGATGCGGCCGCGTCCCGGCTCATCGAGCTGGGCAGGTTGCATTTTGGCAGTGGCTTGGGTCATAAGGTTCTCCTTTGTTAAATTGCAAAATCCATTTTTTCGTCTGCATCCCTGCGGATGTTCTGGTTAAATGCCTGCTCGCAAAGATCGGCCAGGTTGATTTGTTTCAGATAATCGAGCGTCTGCTTCTGCGCCGCTTCCCACACCGGCGTCACCACGAGGCTGCCAAGTTTGGTAGCGGGGTGACCGTTCAGTTCTTCCTTTTCTTCCAGCACTTCACAAATGTCGCCGACCGTGATGCGCCGGCGCTCTCGCGCCAGTAGATAGCCACCGTGCGGCCCGCGCACGCCGCGCAACACCCCGGCACGCACCAACCGCTGCATTAGCTGCTCCAGATAACGCGACGGCAGGCCCTGCCGCTCAGCAATATCGCGGCCGGTAATTGGCCCGCGCCCGCTATTGTAAGCAATGTAGAGCACCGCCTCCACGGCATAAAAAAGTTTCTTAGGGAGCATCATGCGTCTGCCACCGCTTTGATTCCGGTTGATCCAAACCCGCCGTCAGCGCGCTTGGTTTCATCGAGCATCTCCACCTGCTGAAACTCAACCCGCGATACCGGCGCCACGATCATCTGCGCGATACGCATGCCGCGCGTCACCGTAAAGTTTTCCTGCCCCAGATTAATAAGCAATACTTTAATCTCGCCGCGATAATCGGCATCGATGGTGCCCGGCGTATTAACCAGCGAAATACCATGCTTCAGCGCCAGCCCGGAGCGAGGGCGAATTTGCGCCTCATAACCATCCGGCAGCGCAATCGCAATCCCCGCAGGAATCAATTGCCGCTCCATGGGCTTCAGCACGATGTCCGTCTCAATCGCCGCCAGCAAATCGACGCCGGCGCTGTGCACTGTGGCATAAGCAGGAAGCGGCAGATCGTGTCCGTGCGGCAGTTGTGTGATGTTTACTTTGACCATTGGCTTATAATCCTCTCGACTAATTTTTCCGCCACTGCGTCTTTGGATAACAGTGGCCAGTTTTCATGCCCTTTGGCGGTAATCAGCGTCACTTTATTATCATCCGCGCCGAATCCCTTGCCGCCCGACACATCATTAGCGACAATCCAATCAGCGCCCTTGCGTTTGCGTTTCTCGGTACCATTTTTGATTACTTCTTCCGTCTCAGCAGCAAAACCGATGACCAATCGCGGCCGTTTTTTATGCGTGGCAATGGCATGCAGAATATCCGGGTTCTCGATCAGTTCCAGGACGCGCGCTTGCGCCGCTGCAGTTTTTTTCATCTTGCGCGGTGCTATTTTCTCCGCTCGCCAATCGCCCACCGCCGCAGCGCACACCACCACATCCACCGGCAAAGATTTTTCGCATGCCGCCAGCATTTCCTCAGCGCTAGTCACATGTTTTACCATCACGCCCACCGGATCGGGCAAAGCCGTTGGCCCGGTGACCAGCGTCACCTTCGCCCCGGCACGCGCCAGCACGCTGGCGATGGCATGGCCTTGTTTGCCTGACGAACGATTGCCGATATAACGCACCGGATCGATAGCTTCATGCGTCGGGCCACTGGTAACGAGAGCGGTAAAATTCAATTGCGGAGTATCTAAATGCGCAAGAATAGATTTTAAAATTACCTCCGGCTCAGCCATGCGGCCCTGGCCGACTTCGCCGCATGCCAGCATGCCTTCGGCTGGTTCGATAATCTGCGCACCATCCTTTTTAATCTGCTTCACATTGCGCTCGGTCGCCGGATGAATCCACATATGGGTATTCATCGCCGGCGCAACCAACAATAGTTTATTATTCGCCAGCAGCGTCGCCGTGGCCAAATCATCGGCAAAGCCATTCGCCATTTTGGCAATCAAATCGGCGGAGGCGGGCGCCACCACCACCAGATCAGACTGGCGCGACAGATGGATATGCGCCATGGCGATCTCCTCGTCACTTGAAAACAGTTCCGTATAGAGTTTCGCGCCAGCCGCTTTTACGGCTTGCCGGCTTATGAATTGCTCGCCGCCTTTGGTCAAGATCGCGCGTACATCG
>Ga0206952_10136_pt1 | contig 22313 bp, 24 predicted proteins | sample Alteio_BWOrgHeat_39_FD_152966 | JGI IMG/M metagenome (GOLD analysis project Ga0206952, IMG submission 152966) | Enriched cells from forest soil in Barre Woods Harvard Forest LTER site, Petersham, Massachusetts, United States -... | ecosystem: Environmental > Terrestrial > Soil > Temperate forest >... | reverse complement strand
CAAAATTCCCTGTCTTCTCCCGAGTTGAGTCCGGAGCGAATTAGTAGTGGCTGGGCCGCGTAATCGGCAAGGGGGTATCCTTACCGCGCACTTCCGGGCCGGCATGAAACTCTTCGTCCAGCTCAGAATCGGACTCCTCCGGCTCCAATCCTCCCAGGCCGGTTTCACCGTCGAGATCTTCAAGTTCATGATCAGGCATACGATCCTCCAGAACTGGCCTCCTTGAGGCCGTTGGAAGTTGCACGGGGCCGCAGCGCCCCCTGCATGGCGCGACAGGATCATAGAGAAGCACTCAGAAAGAGTCAACGCCGGTTCCTCGGCCGTTGCAGCCAACCGCACAATCTGAGAGACTGGCCACGGCCTGACAAACTCCCTCGGCAGGTAGGTTCGCGTGGCGGCTGAAAGTGCAACCCCAACTTTGCTCTCCTCCATCGCAGCCATCCTTCAGGCCGTAGCGTGGCCGCTCGTCGCCCTCGTCTTCTTTGTGCTCTATCGCAGGCGCATCTCTTCCCTGCTCGACATCTTCGGCGAAAAGCTCTCTGAGGCCACGCGCTTCAAAGCCTGGCAGCTTGAACTTGACAGCACCACAGAAGACATCAGGCAGGTAGTCGAAAAAGCCAGCAACACAGCCGACCCAGATCACACCCTCGGCATTGTCTCCCGGTCCCAAATCGCCGCAGCTGAAGAGGTTCGCGACCGTATCCACAACTCTCCCATCCCCGACGCCCGCGCCCTTCCCGCCGTGCGCGACCAACTCTACGCTCTTATTCAGGAGTACGACGACGCGCGCCGCAATCTGCAGCCCGGCTTCGTTCGTACCAAGAAGATGACAGGAATTGTTGCTGGCATGCGAGCGCTCTCCCTTGCAGCCCTGTCGCTCCTGGCCCAGCTCACCGGCGAAAAATCCACCGGCGCCCGCCTCGCCGCTATCTGCATGCTGCAGATCTCCCCCGATCCTGACTACTTCGACTGGCTCATCGAGCGACTCAAACACGAAGACCAGGCTTTCGTTCTCTGCCAGGCCGCTGTTGCCGTCCTCGAACTGGTGCAGAGCGGCAAGCTCAAAGACAAAGTGAAGGCAAACAAGGCTATCAGCGAGGCGATCCAACACATCTCCGGTTATAACGGCCATCCTGACCAGAACACGCTCGAAATCCTCCAGTCCGCTTTGGCAAAATTAGGATGAACGCTATAAGGGAGAGCATGGTCCTGCATTTTCTAATCAAAGGGCGTGTCCAGGGTGTCGGCTTCCGCTGGTTCGTCCATCGCGAAGCCAGCGAGCTCGACCTCAAAGGCTGGGTACGCAACACCGAAGACGGCCACGTCGAAGTTGTCGCCGCCGGCGATCCCGAAGGCCTCGCCGAACTGCGCACATCTCTCAACAAAGGCCCGCGAGGCAGCCGCGTCGACTCCGTCATCGAACACGAACTCGCCGAGAGCGAAGGCGAGTCCCTAAGCTCCTTCAAAATCGAAGGTGCCTGGTAGGCCATCTTCCAACGCCTCACCCCATATAATCGAGACAGGCCGGCGAAGCCAAATTCTTTCATCTATTACGCAATTCTCAGGAGTATCGCGACCCATGCCTGAAACCCAGAACGTAGCGGCGCTCAAGGCGCTGGTGCGCACCGTACCGGACTTCCCCAAGCCGGGCATTCTCTTCTACGACATCACCACGCTGCTCAAAGACCGTACCGGCTTTGCCATGCTCATCGACGAGCTCGCCGCGCACTACCTTGAACGCAAGATCGATCTCGTCCTCGGCATCGAAGCCCGCGGATTCATCTTCGGCCCCGCGCTCGCCTACCGCCTCAATGCTGGCTTCGTCCCCGTGCGCAAGCCGCGCAAGCTGCCCGCCCCGGTCGCCCGTGTCACCTACGACCTCGAGTACGGCTCCGACACACTCGAGATCCATCGCGACGCCATCGCCCCCGGCCAGCGCGTCCTTCTCGTCGACGACCTGCTAGCCACCGGTGGCACCATGGAAGCCACCCTCAAGCTCGTCAAAGAGCTCGGCGGTGAAGTCGTCGGCCTCGGCTTCGCAGTCGAACTCGACTTCCTCCGAGGCCGCCAACGCTTCCCCGAGCAGGACGTCTTCAGCCTTCTGCACTACGACGAGTAAGCTCCGTAACCATCAGGCGGTCGGTGGGCTTCAGATATCCCTTCCGCCGGAACCAATCCCCCATCGCCGCCTGCAGCCGCTCCAGCGGCACCCGATGCCCCGCCTCCAACAATCCATCCCCCGCCGGCAGCGTGTCGTCGAACACCGCATCGTTGGTAAAGTTCCGCATCGCAAAATTGTCGATCCAGTGAATCGGGCACGGTGACTCCGCTCCCTCCGCATCCACCCGAATAATCGACAACCGTCGCACAAACATCGCTTTTACTCTACCGCATCGGAATTACCAAAACCGGCCCCCAGGTCAACCCCACCCCACAGAACCGCGTCTTACTGGTGAGCAGCGTAGCTGGCGCCGGCACGTTGCCCTCCCAAGAAAGGCCCCCAAGGGGAGCAAGGAGTTCTATTTCATGAATTCACCACGATTTCGCAGGTTCGCGGTGGCGACCGCCATGCTTGCGCTCTGTTCGGGAGCGGGCTTCGCCCAGGCACCTGACACTCAGCAATCGCCCCCGCCCGGCCAGATGGCAGGCCGTCCCGGCGGCCCCGAACGTGAACTGCAAGCTCTCACGCAGGTCCTTACCCTCACCCCTGAACAGCAAACCGGCGTCAAAGCGATCCTGCAGGAGCGCGCCAGCCAGATGCGGGCTCTTCGCGCCAAGTCGCAGAGTGAGGTAACTCCAACACCCGATGCGCGACAGGCCAACATGACCCAGGCTAAGCAGATCGCGGAAGAAAGCAACACCAAGATCTCCGCCCTGCTGGACGATAACCAGAAGAAGCTCTTCGCCGAGTGGACAGCCAAGCGGCAGGCCCAGATGGAGCGGCGCCGCGAACGTAACGGCGGAGCACCACCGCCGGACGGTCAGGCTCCTCCGCCACAGCCCAACAACTAACCTGCCTCAACCCGCGGGCCATTGCAAAGCATTGCCGTGGCCCGTTACTGCTTTACCGTCACCGTCTTGCCCGTCTCCGTCTCCACGGTGAACCGCTTATAGTCGTAATTCCGCTCCACAATATGCTGCCGCACACCCTTCAGCAGCAGCACGCGCGCCGCAATATGTCCCTCTGCGCCAGTCGGAAACCAGATCTCCCCATTCACCTGCGCTTGGTCAAAGTAGAAACTCGACCCCTTCTGCACATTCGCCAGCAATCCGCCCCCGACATGAAAGTTATCCGTAAAATGCGCCTCCATCCGCGCCACCTGGTGGTCGCGCTCATCTACCCACAGCGTTCCGGCAATCTTCTTTGAAGCATCCTCTGCCAGCCCGTGCGTCTTCGCATCGCGTCGCCCGGCAAAGTCGAAAATAATCGTGCTGCGGCCGCGAAATATCTCCCGCCGCGGGTTGGAAGCCTGCATGATATCCAGTAGCTGCGTAATCGATACCGAAGTATCCGGACCCTCCAGCGGCTTGCCCGGCGGAACCTTCTGCGCCTTTTCCACCAGCTTGTTGACCCGCTCCTGCTCCTTCTGCTGGTCGTGATCGTTAAGTGGCTTGCCGTCCTTCTTCACCGTGCGCTCAATACGGTGTGTGTTCACATAGAACACCTCGGAGTCTTCCATCTCCGTCTTTGTCACTTTTCCGTTCGAGTCAATATCCTGCGTCGTTGTCGATGAGCTGTAGGTGTAGTTCTCGCGCACCTTCTCCAGCTTCTTCTGGTGGTCCATCACATCCATCATCAACTGACGAACATCCGGTACCGGCGCAACGGCCACTGGCTCTGAATGCCCCTGCGCCTTCCCCGGCAAAGCCGCCCACGCTCCAAACAGGACCAAGCCGCAAAGCCACAAAGACGGGTGCCCCATCCTTCGCGCAGCTTCATCGCGCGAAGGATGGGCTAGCACAACATCCAGGCAGCCCGCTTTATCCCACGTCATCCTCGTTGGACGCACCTTTCCCAGTGAACGCCTCAAATTAAACAGGTAGCATTGCAAATGCAGGTTACGTCAATCCAACGGAGGCAACCCAATGTTTCGATTGCTGGCCAACTGGCTCCTTAGCGCACTGGCTCTGCTGATTGTTTCGCGCCTGGTCTCAGGCTTCCAGATAGACTCGTTCGGGACGGCACTGATCGCCGCGCTTGTCTTCGGCCTTCTCAACGCAACCCTCGGGCTGCTCTTAAAACTCGTAACTCTGCCACTAACCATCCTCACCGTCGGCATCTTCCTGCTCGTAGTGAACGCCATCGTACTCGAGCTCGCCTCGAGTTTCGTGCCCGGCTTCCACATACGCAACTTCGGCGCAGCCTTCTGGGGAGCACTCGTGTTGGCACTGATTCAGATGCTCTTCCGCTTCCTGCTCAACGGCCCCAGCGAAGCCTGATCCTTAAAGGCAAACCTCAATCAAGCAGGAAAATGGGTGCCCCATCCTCGCCACGCTTTTGTTTTTGTGGCTAGGGTGGGAAAGCACGAACCCAAACCGCCCTCGAATAAAAAGCTCGTGGCCTCCATGGCCACGAGCTTTCTCTCCAACATCAACTCAGCTAAGGCTTCGCCGATGTCACCGCCCCACTCTGCGTCGGCGTACTCGAATGTGCCTTAACCGCCCGCTTCGCGCTAGGCTTCTTCTTCGGCACGGGCGGCACCTGGATCGGCGTCAAACTCGCCGGATGCCGCTCGGCCCCCGCCGTCCCAAAACCCGCCCCCGGCGGCGCAGGCACCGGCTGCGCAACCGGTGAACTCCTGCTTCCAGCCTGCGGCCCCGCCGTCTTCGGATGACGAACCGTCCACAATGAAGCTGCCATCGCCAGTACCAGCACAGCAGCCCCGGCAAACTGCAGCTTATGCGCTGGCAGCCACAGCCCCCAGATTCCCCGCTGTGGCAAAGCTCTCATCTCCCCGTTTCTCATCTCCCTGTTCAGGCGAAAATGAACTCGGCTTTCAAGGCCGTCCGGCGGCGGCGTCTGAGCCACCAGCCGAAGCGTCTCTTCCGCTTCCCCATCCTGAACCGAATATCTCTCTTCACTCATCGCAAACTCCTCGAGTGGCTGAGCAGCGTAGACAGCAGATTCCGCGCTCGGAACAGCCTTGACCGCACCGTCGACTCCGTCGTCCCCAGCACCTGCGCAATCTCGACGCTCGACAGCTCCTCAAACGCAGAAAGAATCAGCACCCGCTGCTCCTTCTCCGGCAATTGCTGCACCGCGCGCAGCACCTGCTCATGACGCTGCGCAGAAACCGCCCGCTCCTCGGCCGTCAGCCCCGAGGCTGGCAGCATCCGAGCCAGATCGGCAATGTCATCTGTCTCCGGCCTGGTCTTGGCGCGCCGCTTGCGGTCCAGCACCACATTCCACACAATCCGCACCAGCCACACCCGCGGATCGCGTATCTCGTCCAGAGAGTCCCGGTGCCGCAGCACCCGCAGATAAGCCTCCTGTACCGCGTCTTCCGCATCCGCAGTATTGCGCAGCACCGAATACGCCACCCGATACAGCGTTCCTGCATATTCGTCCACAAGCGCCGAAATTGCCGCTTCGACCTCATGCGCAGATCGGGCGTCGCCCTCATCCGTGCCTGGCCCGTAACTTCGCTCCTTGGGTTCCATCGCGGACGTAGCCGGTATCTCCATCCAACCTGCGATTGCTGTAGAACAGCTGCTCATAGCCTACCGGACGCAGCACCACCGTGCTTCGCTCATCGCCCGTCCGGTTCCAAATGAAAAAGCCCGCGCAAGCGCAGGCCATTTCGGAACATACCTCTCGCAAAATCTACTATTTGGCCGTCAGCTTGCTCGACGCAATCTGGCCCGCCGAACCCGTCTTGTCCGCATCCTTGACCTTGGCCCAGATCTGCTTTGCCTGATCCTGCTTACCCGCCGAGGCATACAAATCCGCCAACGCCAGCTGCGAAGTAAACGTCGGCACCGCATCCGTCGGCTTGGCAATCAGCGCGTTGTAGAGCTCAATCGCTTGCCCGTCGCGGCTCGTCTGATGATAAAAGCCCGCCAGCGCAAACTTCGCCAGGCTCGACAGGTTGCCATTCCACGAGCCAGCCGCGGCCTTCAGCTCAGTCTCCGCAGACGCCGTCTGCCCCATCTCCTGGTAAGTCAGCCCTGCAAAATAATGCGCCTTGCCGCCCTCAGGCAGCCATCCGTACTGGTTCGCCACCTGCACAAACTGCGCATTGGCTGCCTTCGCCCGCTCAGCCGCCGACGTATACACGCCCTTCTGCGCGGGCATTCCCGGCTGGGCCAGCGCCGTGCTGTAGACATCCAGTGCCGCACCCAGCGCAGCCTCAGCCGCGTTCGAACGCTGGTTGTAGAAAACCACTCCACCAAGGATCACAGCCAACACCGCCACAACAATGATGGTGAGCCGAATTACCGAAGAACGATGCGTTCCCACCCAACTGGCGCTGGATTGGGTGGCTTGTACGAACTTGTCTTGTTTTAGCGCGTGACGCGTTTGAGAATCCACGAGAGTCCTTAATCAATTTTCCGAGGAGAATCTTGCAGGCGAGCACACAGCGGGTGTGATGCAGGCACAGCCAGTACAACCCTACCAGTCTAGCAGGGGCCAACCAGCAGCGTCTATTTGCGATGAACCGAGCGGTCTCTCGGTTTCGCCGTCATCCCGACCGGCTTTATGGCTTCCACGCTATCCATTCCTCGTCATTTCCACCGCGGAACCTGTGGCATTGAAAGTTGGCACGGCACTGTAATGAATACTCACACGCTCGTTTCTCACGGCCTGATGCAATTTTGAATGGCGGCCGACTGAAGACTGAGCGGCCATCCACGATTTACCGCCGCAGTTCGTTTCCGAGCCGTAGATAGAGCGAGCCGGTGAAAGGTCCAAGGGCAATCCATCGGATGTGTCCGGATGGATCGAGCACCATAACGCATGCAGAACTGTCCCCTCTCGTGTGCAGTTTCTGTTGCCATGACGCCTGTTGATGAAAGACGAGCAAAGTACGATCCAGCATGGCTGGTGGCATTCCATTCCGGATTCCCGAGATGGCCATTGATCGAAATATACTGGGGACCGACTCTAGGAAGATCACACTATAGATGGGCAGTTGCGGATCATCCTTCGAAAGATGCTCCGCCCAATTCTGGGCATCGTGGCCTGCGTTCCGGCTGAAGGAGAAGATCACCACTGCGGTGTGCCCAGCAGCCGCTTCCGGCAAGTTCAACGACCTGCCCGACACTGTCTCGCCAGTAAGCAGCGGAAGGATGCTATCCGGCTTTAGTTGTGATGTCTCCTGTGGAGCCGGCACCGATGGGACCGAGACTTGGGACACAGTGACACCTGGCCAGAGACACACAGCGGCAAGCAACACCTGCACCGTAGCTTTGTTCATTGCGTCATCTTCTCGTCTCTGGCGCAGATTCCAAGGCAATGCGGCACTAAGCCTGTCCGCGCGCGGGGCTGCTAAGACACCTTCTGTAGATTCTTGGAAAGGTCTTGGACCACCATCCAAAACACGAGCAATCCACTCACAGTGATAAGTGCCGCACGGATCCAGTGCGTACTCATTGTTCGCAGGTACATCGCATCGAGGCCCCCGTCCGGCAGCCTGGCAAAGTAGGTCTGCGCCTGCCAGCGGCCCCAGAACACCGCGGTAAGGACATAGATCAGGACCTGAATACCAACGTTCATCCAGACAGCTGCAGCGCTGACGCCGGCTGGTCTCCACCAGATCAGCCCGAATGCGCCAAAGAATGCGATCGCCGCCACCGGGAACACGACAGGTTTGATCATCGCCCACCAGGCGTTGTGATAGGCACTAAAGTCGTTCGGAGCGACGTACGGCCATAACCGCCAGCCAAACTGCGTCATCCAGATGTTGCCAACACCGTAAAACGTTGCGGCAAATGTCGTCAGCAGTATCCACTGCGCTCTGTTCATTAGCTTTGCCTCGTTGTTTTGCGCTTTGCCTCTTTCCTGGCTTTCGGCATCTCCGCCTCGTTGGCCTCTGCATCGAGATAGAGCCGACCAGGCCCTGTGAGGTCCGTCACTAGTGCGCTTAGCAGCGTAATAAGTTCCGCGCGCTGCAATGCCGGCATCTTTTGAAGACCCCTTACCAAAGAGCTGGCTGTGTCCATCCGTGGTGTATTTGCGAACAACACCGCACCTTTCTCCTCCAGAACCAGTGGCTCTTTGCGGCGATCTTTCGGATCCTTTCCTCTCCGGACAAGCTTCTTTTCAGTCATGCCGTCAATGACGTAGACCAGCGTAGACGGTGCAATCCCCATTAAGCGACTTATCTCGGCCATGGACGTGACGCCGTGCGACAGATGGCGGAGCACTCCATGCTCGATCGCAGTGATCCCGGAACCGTGCTCCTTCAGATGTATTTCAAGGTCAACCCGGGCGGTCTTTGTGATGACAGAGCATAGAGCTCTGATCTGTTCCGCGAGGACAACGGTTTCACTCAGCTTAAGATGTCTAGTGATTGCGCTCTTCATTATTCAATATGAATCGTTCAAAATGAATAATATTTAACTAATGCCGGATTCGTCAAGCGGCGCTGATGTAGCCGTTTTTTGGGGCTTTCTTCCAGTGCTTGCACCGATGCGATATTTGACCGGCCCGACATCTCTTCCTTCTGCTTCCGATGTTCTTTGCCGGCAGGTGTGGGCAGATTTGGGCGGCGCACGTGTGGCAGCACAAACCCAAATCTTCCATCCCTGTAGGACGAGGCTCCAGCCTCGCCATCTCACTCACCTATCGGCCAGCCAACCAGGGCCTCAATCGGCCCGAGCTTTAACTAGCCGGATCCTTCTGTCGCGTAGCCTTCACCGCTGAGAGAATCCCAATGCCTGTCAGCACTACTCCGCCCGCCACAATCCAGTGCATAGGCACATGCATTAAATGCGCTGCATAAATCAGCCCACAAATCACAATGACAAATCCGCCAATATACAGTCCGAACGACATACGCTTTCTCCCGCGCACTCTAAGGTACGCATCGAAAAAGCATCGCACCGCCAGCCATACTTGTCTGAGCGATATTGCACCGTGATCTGACTCAGGTTCGAACTCCGGAAGCTTCCGGAGCAATCAGATCCTTATCTTCCAGATGCAGCAGATCCTGCAGATACTCCCGCAGCGCCATCAGCACAAACGCCGTCTCCGCAAAGATAAATATCCCCAGGTAATACATCGTCAGCGGCAGCGCATCCGGAATCTCCATCAAATCCGCCTTGCTCAAAATCTCCGCCGAAGGAACCGCAACCCCTCGCGCGCTCCACGTCTCCAGCGAGTGCTGCAGCGTCAGGTGATATCCCGCAATACACCCGACGCAAAGCACAATAGCCAGCGCCGGCAGCACCGCAATCGACCCACGCAATTTCCCCGTGTAGAAGATCCTCCTGCCCAGCCCATGCCGTATCGAAAACACAAACGCCACCAGCAGGAAGCAGAACAGCGATGAATAGACACTCAGATATCCACGCTGCGCCGCATACGTTGGTATCAGCTTCAACGACGCCACAGGAATCGGCACCGCAGCCGCCACAATCGCGCTCACGCTCATGTAGCTCTTGAAAAATCGCGCAAAGCCCGCGATCCGCAGGCTCTTGCCCTCTGCTGTCGCTTCCCCGCTCATTGCACCGGTATCTCGACTTCCTTCGTCGCCTCGGAACCCACCACAATCGTCACCGGCGGCGCAGCCTTCCCCAGCGTCGGCGACCCAGTCTTCTCCACGCGGATCGCATACATCCCCGGCGGCAGTTCCGCCGTCGCCGGACTCGTCAGCGTCTGAAAAGGAATCTCCTTACCCTGCAGCAGGCTAGACCCCACCCATTTATAAAACACCTGCCATCCATGACTCGGTACGCCCGCCAGCAAAGTCTTCACATGCACAGGCACCATCCGGCCCATGCCAAACTTTCTGCAGTCGGCTGTCTTGATCTCGATGTCTTTGGCAATCACGCTGTAGATAGCGTCTTTCGCAGCCTGGTCGGTAAGCTTGGCCGCAATGTTGCACGCCTGGATGTCCTGATCCATCGAAGCAAGATAGGCCGCCGGAGGAGGCGGCATCTCGCCTCCAATAGGCTTCCAGTTCCACAGCAGCCCGTTCCTGAGCTTATTCAGCTCAGCGCCGTACTTCTCCGGCAGACAACTTTGCAAAGCATTCAGCCTGGGGCCTGCACGCTCCGGCTGGCTCAGCGCAGGATGCGCCAAAGCAGCCAGAATCAACATGAGCAGAAATAAAACCCCGAATGTCGTACGCTGCGGAACCGTTTCGTGTCGCATCTATCTCTCCCGATGCCAACCACCGCTCCAGAGTCGGGATAATCATATATCGACACAACCACAACGGCTTTTGCGTTTGAAGTTGCCTTCGCTTTTCTTGTTGCCTCTACGTTTGTCGTTGTCTTTGCTTTTCTTGTTGTCATTCCCAAAGGGAATCTGCTGCTGTCGTTGCTGTTGCTGTTGCCTTTGCTTTTCTTGTTGTCATTCCCAAAGGGAATCTGCTTCTGTCTTTGCTGTTGCTTTTGTTGTCATCCCGAGGCGAAGCCAAACGCCCCGGGCTTCATCGAGCCTCATCCAGACAAGAAAATGGGGTGCCCCACCCTCGCCACGTTTTTGTTTTTGTGGCTAGGGTGGGAAAGCACGAATCCCTCAATCCGAACAGGCACAACCACCCCTATTTCTTCTGCTGCGCCATCTTCGCCTTCGATCTCACCTCAACATCCTTCGCGATCTGGTCAATCGTAAAGCTGGCAGGTATCTGGCTCGGCGGATAGTCCACGAATGTCTCCAGGAACGCCGCCGCGTGGCTGACTCCGTAGGGCAAGAGGTACGCATTCTTGGTCTCCCAGTCGAAATACTGGTCCGAGACCACGTCGGCCCGCTCGTATGGGTCCATCCGCAGGTTATAGACCTTTCCCACCCGCAAGCACGTCAGCGGATTACTCCACACGGCAAATCCGCCCGGCGCGCGCTGCTCGCACCACACGTACTTCCAGTCGTCCACACGCGATGCCACCAGCTCGCCATCATCGTCGAAGTAGTGGAACTCATGTCGTGCGCTGTGTGCTTGTTGTCCCGTCAGGTAGGCAAGCTGGTTGTATCCATCGAGATGAACCTTGAAGGTCTTGCCTCCAACGCTCGTTCCCTTCAGCAGTCTTTCCTTGACGTCGGTATCCCCGGCCGCCGCCAGCAGAGTCGGAAACCAGTCCATTCCCGAAAACATCTCCGTCGAAACAGAACCAGCCTTAATGTGCCCGGGCCAACGCGCCAGCGCCGGAACCCTGAACGCCCCCTCCCAGTTCGAGTCCTTTTCACTGCGGAACGGCGTCGTCGCCGCATCGGGCCAAGTGAACTGGTTCGGCCCGTTATCCGTTGTATAGACCACGATGGTATTGTCTGCGATCTTCAATTGGTCGAGCGTATCCAGCAGCTTGCCCACATCCTTGTCATGCTGCACCATGCCGTCGGCGTACTCGTTGCCCGGCATGCCGCTCTGGCCGCGCTCTGCGTCCGTGACGTGGGTGAACACGTGCATATGCGTGAAGCACATCCACACAAAGAAAGGGGTGTTCGCCGAAGCCTGCTTCTTGATGAACCCCTCGGCCGCATTTTCAAAATCCTCGTCCGCCGTCTCCATGCGCTTGGCCGTAAGAGGTCCGGTGTCCTCGATCTTGCCATCCGCATAGCTGTGGATCACTCCGCGTGGCGCATAGACCTTCACGAAGTTCGGGTCTGCCTGGTTCACTGAGTTCCAGTACGGCCGCTCCGGCTCCTCTTCCGCGTTCAGGTGGTAAAGGTTGCCATAGAACTCATCGAAGCCGTGGTTGGTCGGCAGAAACTCATCCCGGTCTCCCAGATGATTTTTCCCGAACTGCCCCGTTGCGTAACCAAGAGGCTTTAACACCTGCGCAATCGTAACGTCTCTGGGCTGAAGTCCTGCCGGCGCGCCCGGAATTCCTACCTTCGACAATCCCGTCCGCTTCGCCGACTGCCCGGTGATAAACGTCGACCGCCCGGCTGTACAACTATTCTCCGCATAGTAATCCGTAAACTTCATGCCTTCCGTTGCGATGCGGTCAATGTTCGGTGTCTTGTAGCCCACCACGCCAAGCCCGTAGGCGCTGACATTCGTCTGTCCGATGTCATCTCCGAAGATCACGAGGATGTTCGGCTTCCCGCCTGCTGCACTTGCACAGTGCACCGCCAGAAAACATCCGGCGGCACACAGAACAATTGCTCTCCATAGCCTTCTCTGCGACTTTCCCATCACATCGCTCCTTTCTACGAGAACAACCCGCAACTTTCCCTACCGCAAAGCAAGCAAAAGCTACCAGTGAAAAAGGAAATAGGCACCTGTCCGAGTTAACAGGCACCCCAGATGAGTCCAGATAAGTTATCCCTTGAAGTCATTCAACGGGCGACGGCAGCGTCTGAAATACCTACTCGCACCGCAGCGCCTCCACAGGCTCAATCCAGGCCGCGCGCCACCCGGAATTGTTTGAGCGATATTGAACCGGCCGCTAGACTCTGGTGCGTGGCCCCAAGCTCACGCTTAGTTCATCTTTTCGATGTTGTTCAGAATCCAGCTTCCGTCAACTGCCGCCTTCTGTGGCCCATAGATGCGGAACATCACGAAATATGGCTTACCTTCCCGTGTAAAGACTGTATTCGACTCTTCCCCAGACGGAGGTTTAGCAGCGAAGTAAACATCCACCGTCCCATCGGCATTCTTCTTTAAGTTTTCTTTGTATGAGTCCAGGCCAACGACAGGCGATTCGCGAAAGAAAGCGCCAGTCGCGGCGTCGTATACATCCACCGCCCAGAATTGGCTGGTCGGAACATTGGCGGGCACACGCAGGTGATAAGTGTTACTGCCGTTCAGGCGTTCATGCTTGTCCGTCTCATAGGTCTTGATGTAGAGCTGCGGCGGCGGCGGAACAACAGGACCGAACATGGCGAACCAGGCGTACGAGCGAACGTCAACTCGAAGATCCTTTCCCGGTTCGAGAAAGGTTACCCTGGTCCCTTCGGCGAGGGGGATTTCCAAGAGAAAGCGCCATGTCCTGCCTTGTATTGGCCATATCGGAGTGCCATTGGTGGCGTAGCCCTCCATCATCCACTGATGGGCCTCGTCGACGGCGCGTTCAAGCGTCTGTTTCGTCGTAGCATCAGGATCGAACGTCAGCCCTTTGCCGATATTCAGGGAGTAGAGCTGGCCCATGACGGCGAGGTCGCGGTCCTGCACGTTCTCTTCGGAAACCATTCGCGCCAGCGAATTGTAGAAGCTCGCATCGTAGACCGGAACGGCCTCGAAGGGCTTGCTCGCTACGTCGATAAATTGGATAGGAGTTGATGATTTCGCGCTCGCAAGTGGATAGACCTTGAGGGTGTGCAGGTAGGCGATGCCCTTCTTTACATCTTCGGCTCCCTGCGTCTTGATGATGATTCGGAGCAGGCTATAGGCGTTGAAGGTGGAGGACTGGACGGGAACGTAACCCGCAGGTGGCTTGTCTTTGTAGCCGGGCGGCAGCAGCACATATTTCGCACCCTTGCCTTTATCATCGCCCGTGTTTCCCACGTTGATCAGGGGCTCGTTCCAGGCGGTAATAAGTGTTCCGTAAAGTGCTTGCTCTGTTGCGGCCGGAATGTCGACAACTATGGGTCCGTCCTTCAGGTTGAGGAAGAACATGACATAGCTGGTGGAATGGTTCGGCGTCGTAGTCTGGTTCATCCAGGTATTGGGATTGGACCAGAAGATGACGTCGTTGTATTTCGCACCGGCTCGGAAGTATGCCTGTCGCATGGCATCGACGTTCACCAGAGGCATGCCCCAGATGGCAGCTTCGACAGCGCGGCGTTCAACAGTACGTTGAATTAACTCTCCTGCAGAGAAATTCTGGCCAATTGCCATTTTGCTTTGTTCCTTCTCTTCGGTCTTACAGCCGCAGGTTAATACAAGAGCAACCAGCACGACGAAAGACGCTGACTTGAACATGGTTTCACCCTCAAGTCAACCTAGCAATTGAGTACCAGTCAGTCATCTGTACTAACTAACAGTCAATCGAGCATCCTCTCGTCCCCGGCACCAGCCTGCTACTCGCAGCGCAGCGCCTCCATAGGCTCAATCCGGGCCGCCCGCCGCGCCGGAATCGCGCAGGCTACCGCGGCCACCACCGCCAGAAGCGCCGTCACGCCCACCAGCATCAACGGATCACGCGAACTGCCCTCAGCCCAATGCGCCACCACGCGATTCAACGCAAGCGCCAGCACAAGTCCACCACCCACGCCCCCGGCCACGCTCGCAATCGTCGCGCGAAAGACAATCTTCAACACATGCGTACGCTGCGCCCCCAGCGCCATGCGAATGCCAAACTCGTTCGTCCGCTGCGCCACCGAATACGCTACGACGCTGTACAGTCCTACTGCGGCCAGCGCCAGCGACAACACTGCAAAGCTCCCAAAGAGCCATGAGATCAACTGCCCCTGCGCCCATTCCGGTTCATTCGTGATCCAGTGTTCCAGGTCGCGCACATTGCCGATTACCTGCTGATCCGCGTCCACCAGGCTCACCTGCTTGCGCACCGCACTCAGCAGCGTCAGCGGAGGCACATCCGCCCGCACCAGCAGCTGTGTATACATGCCCATGAAGAGCGAATTCGGAACGAACATCTCCGGCGTAACCGGCTTGTTCAGTCCATCATCCAGTTTGTCCTCAATCACGCCCACAATCCGCAGCCATCCCGTCGTGTTCGGAGAGGTCAGATTATAAGGCGGCCCATCCTTCACATCGGGCAATTTGATTGAGTGCCCAATCGCATCGCCCGCCGGAAAATACCGCCGCGCCAGCGTCTGGTTGATCACCGCCACCGGAGCCGCATTGTGATTCTCCGTCGCATCCCACACGCGCCCCGCCGCCATCGGAATCTTCAGGATCGGAAAGTACCCCTCACTCACATAGTTGATCCCGATAATCTGTTCCTGGCTCGCAGGCTTGCCCAGTATCTCGATATGCGTATTAAACCCATTTGAGGGCGGAGTAGCATTCATCGAAATCGCTGCCATCCGCACGCCTGGCGTCTCAGCCACCTTCGCTCTCAACTGCTCAACGAAGTTCGCCCGCGTAGCCCACGTTTTATATGTGCCGTCATGCACCGGAATCCCCACCGACATCACGTTGTGCGGGTCATATCCCAGCGGCACCTTGGACATCTTCACAAAGCCTTCCAGCGCAGCGCCCGCCCCCGCCAGCATCAGCAGCGTTAGAGCAATCTGCCCCGCGATCAACGCACCCAGTGTCCTTCGCCCGCGCACGCTCCCCGCCACCTTGCGCGAACCAGACTGCATCATCTGGTTCACCTCTGGCCGCGAAAGCTGCATTGCCGGCCACAGTCCAAACAGAATTCCAGTCACCATCGCCACGCCCACGCTGAAACACAGCACCGGCACGTTGATATGAATCGCAGCCTCATGCGGAAACGAGTACTCCGGCAGCGAAGCCACAATCTTGCCCAACACCGCATAAGCCAGCATGACGCCCAGCGCCGCGCCCGTCATAGACAACGTCAGCGACTCAATCAGCAACTGCTCGATCATCCTGCGCCGGCTCGCGCCAATCGCTGACCGCACCGCAAACTCATGCTGCCGCGCCGTCCCCCGCGCCAGCAGCAATATCGAAACATTCCCGCACCCGATCAGCAGCAGCAGCGCTACTCCGCTGAAGAGCAGATACAACGTCCCGCCTAGCCGCTGTATGAAGTAGTCATTGATCCCGACCATCGCCAGCCGAAACCCGCCCACCGGAAAATTCTTAGGCGTCTCCTTCGCAAACTGTTCCAGCAGCGGCTGCAGCGCAGCATCGGCAGCCTTTCGCGTCACTCCCGGCTTCAGTCGGTAGTTCGCGTAATACGTCCGGCCTCCCTCGCTCGTCATCTTGATCGGCAGGTACACATCGCCGTCATCCCATGTAAACCGCGAAGAAGCCACGCCCACAATCGTGTAAGGCTTCCGCACCAGTTCGATTGTCCGGCCCAGCACTCCAGGATCTCCCCCAAAGTGCTTCATCCAGAACTTGTACCCCAGCACCGCCACCGGCTGCGGATCCTTGCCGTCCTGAGCGTCTGAAGGCAGAATTCCCCGCCCCAGCGCAACCGGCACGCCGTAATAGTTAAAGGCATTTGAAGAAAAATAAACTCCCTGAATATCCTCTGGAAAATCATGCCCCGTGACCGTCAGCCTCCAGTCATCGCTGATCGCCGCATCCTCAATCACCGGCGACTGTCGCAGCACATTAAACTGCGCCGCCGTCAGCCCAAACCCTGCCTCCTGCCCTGACCGGTCAAAGATCCGCAGATGAATCATCCGCTCCGGCGCGCGATAAGGAAACGGATCCATCAGCACCGCATAGATCACGCTGAAGACCGCCGTAGTCGCTCCAATCCCTAGAGCTAGCGATAAGATCGCAGTCACCGTAAACCCAGGCGAATTCCGCAACTGTCGCAGCGCATACCGCAGATCCTGAAGAACAGCTCGCATAAGAGACTCCCCCGGACTACTCTGCGCATCACTTGCACCTGAAGGGCCAACCTTCGCAGCAGACAACTCCCTGTATCCACTGCGAATTGAGACCGCAGGCGGCCGGTCCAGCGGCAATTTCTGTCCAGATTCAGAACCGTCCCGTCCGCAACCGGACACCGCGATGCAACGCAAGCCTCGGCCTTTCTCCTTGACTTGCCCAAGCCTTGTGCTAACCTCTTCTGCGATGCAACTCTAGCTCCCGTTTGCAGTTACCCGTCAGTCAGTCTTCGCCGGCGTAACTTGCCTTCAGTCCAGCCAACTCTACTAGCCCCTCAGGAGATCGCAATGAAGCTGACCATCGCCAACATTTCCACGCAAATTACCCCGGAACAGCTTCATGCCGCCGTCGCCGCGATCAACCGTCAGGTCAAAGAACACTTCGAGCCTGAGTGGGGCAAGGGTGCCACCCTTACCGCAACCGCCGTCAAGCTCACCGGCAAAAAGGCCCCCATTCAGAGTGATACCGATGCGGTCATCTACATCGGCGACTCCGTGCAGGACTCCACCGCCGGCGTCCAGGGCGCGCTCGGCTACCACTCTGACAACCACAAGAAAATCCCCTATGGCTTTATCTATCTCGACGTCTGCTCCAAATACAAAGAGGAATGGACCTGCACCCTCTCGCACGAGGTTCTTGAGTTGCTCGGCGATCCGGACGCGGCGCTCACCGTCACCGGTCCCGCGCCCAAGACAAAGGCAAAGGCAGCCGCAGTAAAAGCAAAGGCAGTCGCCGCAAAAGTCGCCCCCTTGAAGTCCGGCATGGTCTACTACGACCTCGAAGTCTGCGACCCCACCCAGGGAGATACCTACAAGATCGACGGTATCGTCGTCTCCAACTTCGTCGGCCGCAGCTATTTCAAACTTTCCGGCGGCACCGGCAAAACCAACCACATGGGCCTGCCGCTTACCGCCTTCGGCGTCCGCCCAGGTGGCTACGTCCAATACGAAGACGGCAACACCACGCACCAGATCAACGGCAAAAAGGTCACCGAAACCCATCTGGCCGCCAAGAAGCTCATGATCCACGGACGCCGCAACGAACGCCGCCGCCTGCGGCTCGCTGCAAAAAAGTAAGCCCTCTTCCGCATTTCCAACGCCTCAACAAACACTCAGGCGCAGGGTGCGGATGCCCCATCCTTTTCACGCATTTTGTGAAAAGGGTGGGCCTGCACAACTCGTCTCCAGTTACGCCTGCCACCCATCTCCGCTTACAATATGCGCGAGGTGATCCATGAAGAAACAGACCCTGGCCGCCGTCTTGCTCATCACCGCGACCCTCCCCGCCTTCGCCGGCGATAAGCTGCAAGGCAGAACAATCCTCAAAGACATGCAGCCCTACGTCACCAAAGACAAAGAACACAAAAACACCGCCTACGAGCTATCTTTCAGCGCCGAAGGCAAACACTACAACTGCCACACCGATCCCAAAAAATCTGTAAACGCCACCAACTTTGTAGTCGGAACAGAAATGCGCTACGAGATAGACAAACAGAAAGTAAAAATCAAAACTCCGCAAAACAAAGAAGTAGAATGCAAAATCGTCCGCGTAGAAGCCGCTACCACCCCATAACTAAACCAGGTAAGTCGCCATTCGTCCATAACTGCCAAACGCCTTACCTTGTCTCCACTACTTCGTAACTCCAAAGAACAAGACCTTCGCCCCCGGCTTCTCGAAATTAGCGTCGATCACCGCACGTCCGGAACTGTCCCGCGTCACCCGCACGCCTTCGCTTGCCCAGAACTCCGTAGCAACGGCATGAGCCGTCACATAGTGATAGCTGCCCGCCGTTGTTGCAAATAGCACTACTGCCCCGCGCCTGCTCGTCGCCGAGATCTTCTCGTGGATTTCAGGGCTGCCCGAGATAACACCCGTCACAACCGGATCGCTCTCAGCCATGTCTCCGCGCACCTGCTTATACCGCGCCAGCATGCTGCCAATCAACTCCACCCCCGGATCGGAAACCTTGGGCAAATCGCCCCATATGCCGCCCTGCCCCAGGATCAGCGACGCAACATTGACCTCCTGCCACTGCTTCGGATCGTCAGGAAAGTAATGCGTCAGGAACAGAGTGGAAGGAATCCACTTGTCAAATGTCAGCGGCGAGCGCGCGATCCAGGTTCTTGCCTGTCCCTGATAGAAAAAAAGATTCCAGTTCGTATGCTCCAAATCAATCGGCACGTCATAGTTCTGGTAATACGGCCCGTTGTTGATGAGAAAGTATTTTCCCGATGCCAGAAACGCCAGTCCAAAGCTGCGCCCGCCCTCAGTCACGTCAAAATCTACAATCGTTCCCGGCACGGCTGCGGCGACCTTGTCCGCAATATGCGACATTGAGCGCACCAGTTGAAAGCCATAGGAGTCTGCCCGCTCACTTTCCGAATTGTTCACGCTTCCATGATCGTGATGCGGATCGTCGCACCCGTACTGCGAAATTGCGTCCCACTTGAAATACCGCACGCCAACTTCCTTAGCCAAACGAATCAGCTCATCCGCGAATGCATCGGCATAACCGCTCACCACGCACATGTCATAACTCTTCTCGGTCTCCCATATCTCGTGTGGCTCGCCGATCTTGCCGTGCCATGACATACGCCACTCCGGATGTTGCTGCACCACCCGGCTCGACACTGCAGCCGACGTCGGCCCGAACCACAACCCAAGCTTCATGTTGTACTGATCCAGCTTTGCCTTCACCGCCTTCAGCCCATCAGGAAACCGCGCCGAGCTCACCGTCCAATCGCCCGTCTTCTCATACCAGCCCGTGTCCAGCACAAACACATCAATGCCCATGCGGTGCGCGACATCGATCTCCGACAAAATCCGTTGTTCGTTCATCGAGTCCAGATATGGCCGCCCGTTGAACCACTTGTTGCGCTCCTGAAAGTTCCACGTGTTGTAAAAGATGTACGGATACCGCGTGGTCGCGTTGACAGCCATCGACCTCAGCACAAACCGCCGGTAGACGGAGGCAAGATCGTCAATGTCACCCTCAACAGCCGCGCTCTCAAACCACAGCGTTGTAAATCCATGTTGCGGATCAAGCGCCTGCCCCGCAACATAGTTGCCCTTCACAGCCTCCAGCCGAACACCACGATCAGGCCCCAGCTGAAACCGCAGGAAAGCGTCCGGAACCTGCGATCCGTGTTCGTATGCCAGCAGAAAGCTCCTGCGTGAATCGCTCGCAGCCACAATCGGCCCCATCAAAGTCTGGCTGTCTTTGAAGTAGCGCTCATCGATCGTCTGCTCGTCGAGCATGTAGCTATGCGTGAGGTCCGCAAAGTTCGAAACCCTCACCTCATGTACCTGCGGCAGGCTGGCAAACGACGTCTTCAGATACTCGACCTGATTCGCGCCGTTCGCGTTCATCAGATTCCGCCCACGATCGGACTCAAGCGTGTACCGGAACCGAACCACCGGCGTCTCGTCATTCACTTGAAAGTCGATGCGCAGGTGCAGGCTTGGATCGGAAGCGACAGCGCTCTCAACTCCATACTGCATAACGCCGTTCGCGAGCTTCACCGGCGCACCCGCGCTCTTGAAGTCAACTCCACTTGCTACGACACGCTGGCCATCGATAAAGAAAACCGGCGGAGCAATCCTGAACTCCGTCGCATCGCTCCCCTCCCGATAACTCCACAGGCAATCCTTGCCGCACGAAGTATGGATCGAGACGCGACTGCTATGAATCTCGCCCAGCTTATCGATCGCTTGCGCGGTTGAGACCTGCGCCGCTGAGACCTGCCCCGCTGAGAAAGGGGCTGCAGAGAAAATTCCAAAGGATGCGAAGCATGTAACTGAAGCAAGAACAAGATGACTGAATTGAGATTTCATAACCGGCGTCCCATCTTTCTATTCGCAGCTGAACTGGATCTGACCTGCCGGTGAATTCAGTGAATGTCCGTTGGCGTCGGTCGTCGCAGCTGAATTATATGTGACACTCTCCAAACAACTTTCGAAATCCCCTCCATACCTGCACACTACCACCAGCCGCCATGTCTCCAGACTCCCTCAAGAAGACCGGCGTCCTTGCCACACGGAATTACCGGGACGTTCTCACTCTTAATCTCCGTCATCTGTTTTTCGGCATAATCGACAGCGCTCCAGCGAACCGGGCACATCTACTTCTGCGTCTTCATGAACTCGCGTACCAGCGCCGCGATTTCCTCGGCTTTCGTATCTAACGCGAAATGTCCCGCGTCAAGAATGTAGACCTCCGCACTCGGTACATCCTTGCGGTAGCGCTCCGGTTCAGCAGGATCAAACGAAAGATCGTGCTTGCCCCAGAGGACCAAAAGCTTTGGCCGCACCTTTTGCATCCATGCCTGCCACTTTGGATAGGCGTCAACGTTGGTGCGATAGTCATAGAAGAGATCGCTTTGAATCTGCGCCTGTCCGGGTGAATTCAAGAATGCATACTCATCCGTCCAAAGATCGGGATCGTAGCCCTCAATGTTCGGATCGTCTCCGATGTGGCGCGTCTTTGTAGTCGCGAGCGATAGAAGATTCGTCCTCAATTTCTCTTCATAAGCGGGTCGGTCCGCCCAGAATGCCCTCCGCGTTGCCCAGTTCGCACCAAGCCCTTCGTTATGAGAAACCGCATCCTGGACGATGAGAGCCTGCACCCGCTCCGGATGCGCCAATGCCATGCGAAAACCAACCGGCCCGCCGTAGTCCTGCATGTAGAGTGTGTAGTGCGATAAACCCAACGCCTGCGTGAAACCCTCCATCACAGAAGCGATGTGGTCAAAGGTGTAATCGAACTGCTTCGGGTCGGGCCAGTCGCTATGCCCAAATCCCGGATAGTCGGGTGCAACCAGATGGTATCTATCCGCAAGCCCTGTCAGCAGCGGCTGAAACATCCGCGACGAAGAGGGGAGGCCGTGTAGCAATAGAAGAGTGGGAGCATCTTTCGGCCCCGCTTCCCTGTAGAAAATGGAAAGTCCGTCGACCTTCACCGTGCGATAAAACACCTGCTGGCCCATTGCTTTGTCCTTTTCCTGAGCGTCCACAGCCAGCGCAGCGGCGAGTACAACCGCGCAGATCCTCAACGCCCGAACGATCGATCTTGTTGGACTCATCTTTCCCCGGCCTCGCACATTTTGGTCTCGCATATCATGCAGCGATCGTGCGGACGGTTTGTTGTTGCCTCTCGCGCTGCTACACAACTTCGAAGATAACTTCGAGCTCGATCGGCATCCCCAACGGAAGACTGGCAACACCGATAACAAGCCTGACTCCGGTCTTCTCGCTGCCAAATATCTCCTGAAACAGCTCCGATACAGCATCCGCGACCCTGGGCTGATCGAAGAAGTCTCCCGAGGTTGCTATGAACACACCAAGCCGCACGACGCGAGTTACTCGATCGAGCGATCCCAGATGCCCCTTAGCTGCGGCAAGCGCGCTCAGTGCTGCAGTGTAGGCGGCATCTCGTCCAGCCTCGGTATCGAGCTCTTTCCCCAGTCGGCCAACATACTTCGGCTTGTGGTCCACTACCGGAAGCATGCCACTCAGAAAGAGCAGGTTGCCCGTCTGTAGCGCCTCAACGTATGCGCCGAATGGTGTCGGAGCCGCGGGGAGCTGAATGCCAAGGTCCAGCAATCGGCGATCGGCGCCACGCTGCAAACCTTCAGCGGCTGCTCCAACGCCTTGCGAAGCACCGGTTGCAAGGGCTGTATCTTTCTCGCTCATACCTGCCCACTT
>Ga0206952_10133_pt1 | contig 22482 bp, 18 predicted proteins | sample Alteio_BWOrgHeat_39_FD_152966 | JGI IMG/M metagenome (GOLD analysis project Ga0206952, IMG submission 152966) | Enriched cells from forest soil in Barre Woods Harvard Forest LTER site, Petersham, Massachusetts, United States -... | ecosystem: Environmental > Terrestrial > Soil > Temperate forest >... | reverse complement strand
GCTTGGGGGCAATTTCACGCCTTGCTGGCAAACTTCAGATTTATTCTGCTCCTGCTGCCGGAACCATTCTTTTCGCACGCATCTTTCGCGAATCCCGGGACGCGGGGAAGGGTCTCGAAGACCTGCCCATCGGAGCTGTTTCTATACCGATAGCGGGGGAACAGGTTTGCGGAGATGCATGGAGCTCGAGCCACGAGCCAGGGCGTAGTATCTACCTGGTCGTGGATGGGCTGGGACATGGACCATTTGCCGCCGAAGCGGCGCAGGAGGCGGTGCGAGTCTTCAATGATATACCGAATCGAAATCCGGAATTCATCCTCAAGGAAATTCACGGGGCTCTAGCCAAGACGCGGGGGGCGGCAGTTTCTGTAACGGAGATTCTTTTCAATGACGGTATTTTGAACTATGCGGGAGCGGGTAATATCAGTGCAGTTTCATATTGCGCCGGTAAGACAAAGAGCATCGTATCGATGAACGGAACTGTGGGTCATTCTGTCGCAAAATTCCAGCAGTTCTCCTATCCGTGGGAGAAGAATTCAATGCTCGTGATGCATTCAGATGGACTCACGACGCGATGGAATATAGATAATTATCCTGGGCTTGCGTCGCGTCATCCAGCCCTGATTGCGGCCGTTCTTTATCGGGATTTCACCAGGGGCCGTGACGATGCCACGATTCTCGTCACACGGAAATAGGAGGTAGATAGTTATGACAGAACGCTCCGCATTTTCCGTTTATACACTCCGGCTCCGGCATGAACGTCATGTAGTTCATGCTCGACAGCGCGCCCGTGATATTGCGAATCTGTTGGGCTTTGATCATCAGGAGCAGATAAGGATTGCCACGGCCGTTTCAGAGTTGGCACGCAATGCTTTCCGTTACGCGACGGGTGGCACTGTGGAATTCATGGTCAACGATGGCGATCCGCAAATGTTTCTTGTTCTCGTGACTGACTCGGGGCCCGGAATCCGGAATCTGCAGGAGATTCTGGACGGACAATATGTATCGAAGACCGGCCTCGGCAAAGGCATCGTCGGTACAAAGCGGTTGCTGGAGCACTTCGCGATCAGCTCCTCTGCAGACGGAACCCGCGTGGAAATAGGCAAACAGTTGCCACCTTTTACGCCCGGCGTCGATGCAGCCCGCCTTAAAGTACTTATGAATCAGCTGGCAACTCTCAGTCCAGCAGATCCATTTGATGAGATCGAGCGCCAAAACCAGGAGCTGGTGAGAACCCTCGCCGAATTGCGCGAGCAGCAAGAGACCCTGGCGCTGTTGAACCAGGAGCTTGAAGATACGAACCGGGGCGTAGTGGCTCTTTACGCCGAACTGGATCAGCGTGCTGATGATCTGAGGCGAGTTTCAGACCTCAAAACCAGCTTCCTCTCCAATCTCTCCCACGAATTCCGCACACCGTTGAACTCGATCTCTTCGCTGAGTCAATTGCTCCTGAGCCGGTCGGATGGAGAGCTAACGCCCGAACAGGAGAAACAAGTCTCCTACATTAGGCACTCCGCGTCAGAATTATCTGAAATGGTCAACGATCTGCTTGACCTCGCTAAAGTGGAAGCTGGCAAGATCGACGTAAAGCCTCGTTTCTTTGAAGCACAGGAGCTTTTCGGCGCGTTGCGTGGAATGCTGAAACCCCTTCTGGTAGGCAACAGCCTCGATTTGATCTTCGAGGCTAACGCTAACCTTGATCCGTTGTATTCAGACGAAGGCAAGGTTTCTCAAATTCTGCGCAACCTCATCTCCAATGCCATCAAGTTCACGCGCCGCGGACAGGTCAGGGTGACAGCCGAGGCGGGAACCGATGAGATGGTGGTCTTTCGGGTATCCGATACCGGCATCGGAATCCATCCGGAAGATATGGAACGCATCTTCGAAGAGTTTGTGCAGGTTGACGGAGAATTGCAGGGGCGAGTCAAAGGCACCGGGCTTGGTCTTCCGTTGTCGAGAAGACTGGCGGCACTATTGGGTGGAACGCTGGAGGTTGAAAGCGAGCCCGGACGAGGATCGACCTTTACAGTAACGATTCCTTTGCGTCTCAGCGAACCCGCACCGATCAATTTGGATCGAGTCAATACCGATGCAACTGGGCCGACTATCTTGTTCATCGAAGACAACAGAGAAACGATTTTCGTACACGAGTCTTCGATGAAGAACACCAACTACAACCTGGTCTTCGCCTGCAATTTAATTGAGGCGCGAGCAAAGGTAAAGCAAAAAGCACCGGCGCTGATCGTGTTGGATCGTTTGATCGATCAACATGACTCGCTGTTCTTTATTGAAGAGCTGAAGTCGCTGGGCTACTCCGGGCCGGTGATGGTAGTGAGTGTAGTGGATGATATAAAGGCCGCAATGGATGCAGGGGCAGTCGCATTTCTCGCCAAGCCCGTTCCGCCATTCGCGTTGATGAATACAGTCCGCGAACTTGTTGAGGGCCAGACCTCCAAGGCAATTCTTCTTGCCGAGGATGATGAAGTAACTCGATATTTGCTAGGCGATACTCTGACTAAATTTGGCTTTCGAATTCTGGAAGCTCGCAATGGTCGTGAGGCAATCCGTATTGCCCTGGACAAGCAACCGGATGCGATGTTCCTGGATCTTGTCATGCCGGATCAGAACGGCTTTGAAGTTCTTCGAGAGATCAGGAGCAATCCTTCGACAAACGGGATGCCGATCATTATCCATTCTTCCAAGAGCCTCACGGCAGCTGAGGTCGACTTACTCGTGGGTGCAGGAGCTGTAATTTATCCGAAAGAGGCGTTTGGAAGCAAGGAAAGTCTCGCCAGGCTCCAATACGCTCTGAGTGCGGCAGGGCTTCCATCGTGACCTTAACTCAAGACACGGTTCTAGTCGTCGATGATCGTCCGGCCAGCAGGTATCCTGTGGTGCACGCGCTCAAGCGAGCTGGGTTTGTTGTGCTTGAGGCTGCAACCGGCAAAGAAGCGTTGGAACTTTCGACGCGTCTACCGGCCGTGATTGTCCTTGATGTGAAACTTCCGGATATTCTCGGCTATGAGGTATGCCGGCGAATTAAGGCAAACGAAAGCACCAGCCATATTTTGGTCCTGCAAATATCAGCTGCCTTTCTAAGCAACGAAAGCAAGGTACACGCGCTTGAAAGTGGCGCCGATGCGTTCCTTACTCCACCTGTGGAACCCAATGTGCTTGTGGCGACGGTACGGTCGCTAGTTCGCCTGCACAATGCCGAACTGAACAACAGGAAACTAGGGGAGCAGTGGCAGACCACATTCGATGCTCTTAGCGAAGGCGTAGTGCTGATCGATTCGGCAGGAATCGTCCAGCGCACGAATCGCGCGATGACCGCTATCCTCAATACTTCTTACAGAGAGATTGAGGGCCATTCCGTTGCAGGTCTGCTTCGGCAAAGCTTCGGGCAGGAATTCCAGATAGATGAGACTCTTTCGGTTCAGGAAGCTCAGGTTGGCACTCGATACTTTCGCTTCAATCGGTCTCCAGTTGTGCGGAACGGGGTCGAGTATGGGAGCATCTTCATCGTCTCTGAGATCACGGAACAGAAACTGGCTCAGGCTGCCTTTGTGATCAATGAAAGACTGGCCGCCACCGGGCGCATGGCCAACATTATCGCGCACGAGATCAACAACCCTCTCGAGGCAATTACAAACCTTCTATACCTGACGGAGAGCAGACTCGACACGCCTGAGACTGCAGCTTCGTATCTTGCGTTGGCGCAAGAGCAACTTACTCGCGTCTCACGAATAGCTCGCCAAATTCTATCTTTCAATCGTGAGAGCCTGGTGCCGATTCCTATTGCGGTGTTCGAACTATTGGAAGATGTGCTTGCGTTGAACAACCGCGCAATTCTCGAGAAGAACCTTACTGTAGAGAAAGACTGGAACGAATCTGTCATTGTTCATGGATTTCCCGCGCAATTGCGGCAGGTCTTTTCCAATCTTCTCCAGAATGCCATTGAGGCCTCTCATCCAGGCAAGAAGATACGGCTCAGAGTTTCCGGTTGTCATCGATGGGGCAAGTTAGCGGAACCGTCGGCACGTGTGTCATTTGCAGACCAGGGAATTGGCATCGCAAAGGAAAATATAGACCGGGTATTCGAAGCATTCTTTACTACAAAGGCGTTGAAGGGATCGGGTATTGGATTGTGGTTGAGCACCACGATTGTGAGGGAACATCACGGTCGTCTGCAAATAAGAAGCTGTATCCGTCCCTCTGCATCTGGAACCTGTATTTCAGTCCTTTTGCCTGCTGAGTTCGCCGCAGATTTCAATTCCTGATATGTCGATTGACGTGGTTCATGGTCGCCGCCTTAGTCTGTGTAGTTATAGAGGTCTTCCTGCGGATTCGAGCACTTAGAGATCAGACTTGATTCCAGGGCTTTATTTCAGGTAGAGCCGGGGGAACGCGAGGGCTGAGTTGGTTATCGCCCGCACAATTACTGATGCTCTTGGACTCCACTCAGGTCTGAGACTACTCGTCTTTCTCGGGCAGGTTCTTCCAATCGGCTGCGATCCCTGAAATCTTTGACGGCAAACCGAACGAATTCCGCAATTCTGTTCTTAAACAGCTCACTATCAAACTTCAGCGAATGCTTCTGAATGGTTTGCGGACAAAACTCATACTCCTTCGACTCAAAGTCGAGGATTGCTCTTACAAGGCTGGAAGTTGATTGGTCTGTAAAGAATAATCCTGTCGAATTATTCGCGAAAGTCTCATTCGGAAAAACGCCGCGTACCGTTTCCAGCACGCCGCCGGAGCCATAAGCGATCACCGGTCGACCAAAGCTTTGCGCTTCAACGGGGACAATGCCGAAATCCTCTTCACCGGGGAAGAGCAGGGCTCTACAACCCGCAAGATTCTTGCGGAGTTCACCATCGCTTACCTTCCCGAGGAATTCCACACCGGGTCCGGCCATTTGTCGAAGAGCCATATATTGAGGTCCGTCTCCGATCACTCTCAACCGCCGACCAAGTTTCGTGCATGCGCTAACCGCCAGATCGAAGCGCTTGTAGTCCACCAAACGCCCCACCGCCAGGTAGTAGTCGCCTGGAACTGTGTCAAGATTTCCCAAAGCGCTCTCGACTGGCGGATGAATCACCTCACTCTCACGCCCATAATATTTGCGGATACGCGAAGCAATGAACTGTGAGTTCGCCACGAAGTAATCCACCCGTCGTGCAGAAGCAACATCCCACAGTCGCATGTAATGAGCCACCATGGAAAAAATCGTGCCGACAACGGGGTTCATTGCACGCCTGTATTGCGGATACATATCCCAGATATAACGCATCGGCGAATGGCAATAGCAGATGTGGCAGGTCTTTGAGGAGGTGATCACCCCCTTGGCAGGTCCGGATTCAGAACTGATCACGAGATCATAGTCACTGAGATCGAACTGCTCGAGGGCAATAGGTTGCAGAAAGAGGAAATGACGATGAAATTTTCTGGCTCCCGGTATTCGCTGCAAAAAAGAAGTCTGCAATTTTCTGCTCTGGAGAATGGGAGCGAGCGTTTTTCGGTCCGCGACCAGCGAAAACAGGTCGGCCTGAGGAAACACTTCTGCCAGCGCCTCTACTACCCGCTCGCCCCCGGCGCGACCGACAAACCAGTAGTGAACGATCGCGACGCGTAGACTCGATAAATCGGTATTTGCCGAAGCGAGAATCTCCATCAACTGGCAACTTTCCTATCAATTATGACATCCGGGAAGGGCCAGCTCTCCAGCAGGATGACAATGGCTGTCATTCGCGCTTCTGGAGAATTGAATAGGCTTCGGGAATTAAGGGAGTAGTTTGAAGCACGCAAAGCGAAGTGAGCTCCAATAGATGCTTGCTGTACGCAATCCTGGCTGCAAGGGGAGCGCCAGTAGAGAGGGGGACAACCCTTGCGACTGGCAACCTGCGCCCGGAGAGTCCAGGCCATCGTGTCAGACCGGGGCGAATAAACTAAAATAAGTCAAGCTGGTAGAGCGATGCAAGGTGCTGCATTGGGCTCGGGATGAGCAATTAACCTGTCTTCGAATAGCCAGTTGAGAAAAGCTGTCCGTTGCAGTAACACTTTGGGTGCAGCGAGATATATACATCGCAATGTTCCCGAACAGAAGAAAGACGAGCATTCAGGGATTTGTGGCAGATGAAAATCGGGATTGTGTTGTGTGTGGCGAGCGCGTACGGACCGTCGTCTCTGGTTCCCAATATCGGCAGGATTGACCGAGTGGTAACTGATGGAGAGAACGGATTTTTGTTTGCGCCGGATGCCGATGGGAAACAATATTGCGGAGAGGGTCTTCAGAATTGTGCGTCACCGCCATGTGTACAATGAACTGGCCATGACCAGCCAAATGGCTTACCAGGAGAGGCTGAATTGGGATGCACGAGGCCGTGCTGTAATCCCGATCTTTGAGCAAGTGATACAGGAAGAGCTCAGTTGAGGTTACGGATTCTTAAGAACGCCGTCGCAAATCTAGGCCGAGGGGGAGTTTCGGCTGTTGTGGCGTTGATGTTGCCACCGGTGCTCTTGCGGCACATGTCACCTGTGGATTATGCCGTTTGGGTGCTTGTCCTTCAGATAGCGGCCTACATGGGATATCTAGACTTTGGACTGCAGACTGCAGTGGGACGCTATATCGCCCTCGCAAACGAGAAGAAAGATGAGAAACTGCGGGACGGAATATTCAGTACTGCTGTCGCTGGCCTCGGCCTGGCGGCAGTGCTCGGAATATTCCTGATCATGGCTGCGGTGATCGCTTCTCATCGAATCTTTCCGAAAGTCCCAATTTCACTTCTCGGATCAATGCGTATTGCGATGATGATCGTCGGAATATCGGTCGCGCTTGGACTCCCGGCTTCTGCATGGAATGGCGTCTTTGTCGGACTGCAACGGTATGAGATCCCAGCCATTTCAGCAGGCACAGGAAAGTTGCTTTCTGCGCTCGGACTCATCGTGGCGGCGATCACGGGAAGATCGCTGGTGCTGATGGCCTGTGTCGTTGCCGCCACCAACCTTCTCTCCTACATCGCACAGTTTGCAATGCTTCGCCGCGTCGCTCCGGATATCCGTTTCAGAGGCAAATTGATCACAACCCCCATGGTGAGGGAGTTGTTTGGCTATTGCCTTAGTTTGACCGTCTGGTCGATCTCAATGCTCTTTATTAGTGGCATCGACCTTGTCTTGGTGGGCCGCTTTGATTTCAGTGCTGTTACTCCATATGCAGTCTCGGCCACGCTAGTTTCATTCCTTGGAGGGATCCAGGTCGCAGTCTTCGGCGTAATCATGCCACATGCCGCGGGACTGTATGTGCAACAGAACTCTCGAGCGTTGGGCAATCTGCTGGTCAAGACAACAAGACTTGGCGTGCTTCTTCTGTTGCTGACCGGGTTGCCACTGATCGCGTTTGCAGCCCCCATCATCAAAATCTGGATAGGAGCGCAATTCGCTCAAGCTGGCGGCCCTATACTTACTATTCTTGTAATCGCAAATATGGTGCGGTTGACTGGCGTTCCTTACGCCAACATTCTTGTTGGAACGGGTCAGCAGAGGCTTGTTATCGTAAGTCCGCTGATGGAAGGGGTCACTAATCTCGTCGCAAGCATCTTGCTCGGGTTGAAATTTGGAGCGATTGGAGTAGCGTGGGGAACCTTAGTTGGGGCCGTTGCTGCAGTACTGGCGAACATTTTCTATAATCTTCCTAGAACCCGAGCTGACATTGATTGTTCGCGGTCTCGCTATTCTTTAGAGTCTTTGGCCATTCCCGCATTGTGTGGAATTCCGGTCTGCTTGGTTCTGCTGGTAACGGCACTCTTTAAATCAATCGGAACTGCAATTGTCGTGCCGGCCTGGTTGGTATTTTTTGTTGCCTGCGCAATTGTTGTTTCCAGGGAAGGTACAAGGAGTAATCAAACTAACTTGTATCCCACAGGGAGTGGCCGGCCTTGACGTGGCACAGAATCCAAAAGTTGTTTCACACCCCTCTTTCGAATAAGGTTTTGACTTTACGTTATTTTTACTGGCGTCTCAAAACGAGACTTTTCTATAGCCTCATGTTCAAAAAATTGGGAAGTGGGAGTTGTATTTATCAGCCTATGTTCATCTCTAATGCTGATTGTATAGAGATCGGAGAATGTGTCTCCATTCGGGATGGTGTTCGTTTGGAGGCCGTTCGCGACCCTTTCGGCCGAACTCCCTTACTGACGATCGGCTCCAATACCATGATTGAGCAAGGTGTCCACATTGTGTGCCATAACCGACTGACCATCGGGCGAGATGTTGCGATCGCGGCCCGGTGCGCAATCGTCGACGTGACCCACTCCTACCCAAACGGTTGCTCAGGAAACATAGGCAGTAATATTGCCAACGATGATTCCTTTGTGGAGATTGGGGATGGCGCTTTTCTTGGTTATGGATCTGTGATTTTGCCAAATGTACGCGTCGGGAAGCGTGCCGTGATCGGAGCCAATTCGGTCGTGACCTGTGACATTCCGGATTTCTCGATAGCCGCAGGTGTCCCGGCGAAAGTGATAAGAATCTATTCGCATGAGTCGTAGTGATGAACGGAGCAATATCTGCGAAGTCGCAGACGAGAATTGTCTTAGGACTTAACGGATTTCGGTGAGGACGAAGTAATGGCAACAGTGCCTAAAGCGATAGCGAGATGGATCATCCTTCAATTCGTGAACGAGGAATACGCCCGGATGAAGGCCTCTTATTGGAGGAGGAGAGTAGCGTGGCTTTGGAAGTACCTCAGAGGATCCAAAATCGACTTCATCGAATTCCGTTGTAACGTGTGCGGGAAGGAGACCTCATATTTGCGCAACGAGCTAGCCCGCGAGTCGTGGAGTTGCCTTCATTGCGGCTCTACGGTGCGGTGGCGGAGCGTGATCCACGCCTTATCGACTGAACTCTTTGGCACGAGCCTGGCTCTCCCGGATTTTCCGAATAGGCCGGACTTGGTCGGAATAGGATTAAGCGATTGGGACGGATACGCAACTCGCTTGGCGGCCAAGATTGGCTACACCAATACCTACTATCACAAGGAGCCATTCTTAGACATAACGTCTGTGGATCCTTCTCAATATGGTCGTTATGACTTCATCATCGCCAGTGATGTCTTTGAGCATATCTGTCCACCGATCTCAAAGGCGTTCGAGAATGCCCGACGCCTGCTCAAGCCCGGCGGAGTCGTGATTTTTACGGTGCCCTACGTTGAAGGCGAAACTACGGAGCACTTTCCAGATCTTCATAGTTTTTCGCTGCAAGAGAAGGGAGGTGGTTGGGTTCTGCTCAATCAAACTTCCGATGGGCGAAGTCAGGAGTTTTCGCCGATTACTTTTCACGGTGGTCCAGGGTCTGTTCTTGAAATGCGGCTCTTTGGCAAGGATGCACTTTTACGGGATATAAAAGCTGCGGGCTTCTGTGAAGTACGCCTATATGACGAAGAATATCCCGAGGATGGGATTCTTTGGGTGCCCTATATTCCAGAGAAGGCTCCGTATCGTCCTCTGATTTACGGGCTTGATACTCCAGCATGGGCGCTCAGAGGGTGCCCCCTTGACACTAAATGAAGGTGGAAGCGGTTGAGAGTACTAATAACAGGCGGCGCGGGATTTATTGGTTCACGTATTGCCAGGAAGCTGTTGAGCGTTGGCAACGAGGTCTCGATCCTGGACAACTTCATCCCCCAGATTCATGGAAGTAGCACTGAATTGCCCGCGGATTTACGCGATTCTGTGCGGTTGTTTCGCGGCGATGTTCTAGATACGGGTCTTTGCGCGGATGCGATGGAAGGCCAACAAGTGCTGGTACATCTGGCAGCCGAGACCGGAACTGGGCAGTCGATGTATCGCGTGCGGCAATATACCGACGTGAACATAGGAGCGACTGCGAGCCTGATGGAACTACTCCTGACGGGGAAGTATCCGATTCATGGCATCGTTGTGGCATCGTCACGCGCTGTTTACGGAGAGGGTGCCGCACGATGTCCTGAGCATGGAATAATCTACCCAGACGCGCGTCGAAAGCAAGCCATGGAGGCAGGAGAGTTCGAGCCGAAGTGCCCTTTCTGCGGACATACTACATCCATGGTTCCGACTCCAGAAGAGGCCCCGCTCCGCCCCTCATCGTTGTATGGACTCACCAAGCAGGTGCAGGAGCAGATGGTATTAATGTACGCGGCCACTTTGGGAATTAACGGCTTTGCGCTGCGCTATCAAAACGTCTACGGACCTGGTCAGTCACTCAAGAACCCCTATACTGGCATCCTTGCGATCTTTTCCAATCTGGCGCGGGCGAACGAGCCAATTTATATCTTTGAGGATGGCAAGGAGAGCCGCGATTTTGTGTATGTGGACGACGTAGTGGAGGCGACACTGCGATGCATTGAGGCACCGGCTCAGAAGCCAGTCGCATTGAACGTGGGCACGGGGAGTCCGGTGACTGTCGCACAGGTCGTCGCGCGAACTCTCGCTTATTTTTCAAGCAAGTCCGAAGTGACAATCACCGGGGCGTTTCGCGAAGGAGACATTCGCCACAACTGCGCCAATATAGAAAAGCTTAAGGCTACTCTGGGCTTTGTCCCGACCGTTGCGTTTGAAGAAGGACTACGGGAGTTTCTTGCCTGGGCGAGCGGTCAGGAGCTTGAAGAACGCAACTACGAACAATCGCTTGTCGAGATGCGCAAAGTTGGTCTGATGCATGGCTGAGTCACCTCTAATCGGAGTCGTCACCGTCACCTACAACAGCGCCACGGTGCTGCCGGACTTTCTTCGCTGCATGGCGGAACAGACGTACCGTGATTTCCTGCTGTTCGCTGTAGACAACGCCTCGAAAGACGCTACTACACAGTTGCTGAGTGAGTGCTCTGATACGCGGCTGCGCGTTATCGCCAACTCCGACAACCGCGGAGTTGCGGAAGGCAATAACCAAGGGATACGGGCTGCGCTTGATGCAGGCTGTTCCTCGGTTTTGCTGATCAATAATGATACTGAGTTCGGCTCTACACTCATTGAACAACTCAACATGGGGCTGATTACGGATCGGGTCGAGATGACCTGCCCAAAGATCATGTACTACGACGAGCCGGACCGCATATGGGCGGTGGGCGGCGCGTTTCAGCTTTGGCGTGGGTGTCGGTCAATTCATTTTGGCGAGGGGGAGATCGATCATGGTCAATACGATCAAGTACGGCTCATCACTTACGTTCCAACCTGTTGTGTCTTGATCAAGAAAGAAGTATTCGAGGAAGTTGGTGTGATGGATGCGCGCTACTTCGTCTATTGGGATGACACTGACTTCATGTACCGTGCGATGAAGGCCGGCATGAAGCTTGAGTGCCTTCCGGGCACCACGTTATTGCACAAAGCAGGATCGCTTACGGGAGGTGGCGATAACGATACGCCATTTGCGATTCGCTACGGGACGAGGAACAGCATATTTTTTTTGCTCAAGCACTTCGGACTGATTCCTACTTTGCCTTGGCTTGCCCTATGCCAGGTAATTTGGTTTAACAAGCTCTTGTTCAGGCGAAAACCGAAATCATGGTTTGCCATGAAACAAAGTGCCTTTGGAGAGAGTCTCGCCATGTGGTGGAAAGGGAAAGGGCTGTCTACTACGGAAATAGAAGGACGTGGCCAGGATTATTAGATTTGCGATCGGGGAGGCCATCAATCTCCGGCAGTTCCTCATTTGATAGTTTCCCCATTCGAACAGCAAATGCAAGAAATGCCCAGAGCCACGGAGCATCATAGTCGGGACCTGAAGTAGCCATGCTAATGAATAAAGCTAATCCAGCCCATCGCACCCATGAATCATGCAGCCTGGCATTTGACAATAACTTAAAGTAAGTCAACACAAACACTACCAATCCCAAGACCCCAACAGTGCTTAGAAGCGACGTAATAATGCTTGACGGGCGATTACTCCCCATCCCAACCCCCATCTCATGTGTTCTAGTGAGAAGATTCAATGCGTACGCATCTGACGCAATTCTGTTCACATACGAGCCGGACTCCTGCTTGTTGAGCGTCATCTCAATTAGGGAATCTCGAAGCGGGGAGAATATTATGGCCGTCAGAACGAGCGCCCCTATCCCAATCATCAATACGGCTCTTCTGAGCCGAGTGATATTGATGTAGTAAGGGAAGCGGAATATCGGAAATGATAAAAGCAGTAAAACAAACGTCACTCCGACTGCTGCTATCGACCCCGAAGATCTGATCAGGAAGATCGCTGTTAATCCAGCTAAAGCGAGAAATAGAGAACGCCCAAATTTTAGCCTCTCCGCTAAGAAACCCGCAGTAAAGCAACCTAAAACCTGTCCAGCTCCAGATGGTTCTAAAAATGTGCCTGGGTAGCGCGAGGACAAGTCTCCGGCCTCGACAGTGCTCAAGCTGACCCCGGCATGGTTTTGCAAAATAGAATAGGGAAATTCGATTCCAATCAGCGGAAGCAGGAATTGAAGCATGACCGTTCCGGCAAGAAAATAGAACGTGAACGTGTACGCCTTCTTCGACACACTTCTACCACGAAATGTCTGTGAAGCTGCTAGGACCACAAGAACATCTACAAGCAGAAAAAGTGAGTGTGTAAGATTGGTGTGCGTAAACTGCAGCGGTGGACGGATGAAAAGTCCATCATCAATCCCTAAATGTGGATCATAAACAGGGATTCCGGCGAATATGAAAGGCAAAGTGACGGCGGATAGAATTCCAATAATCGCAAATGAAATCATCCATCGCTTCCCGCGAAATGAATTCGAAGCTCCTATCCTGATTCTTCCCCGGACGATGCTCTGCAATATAAACGCCGTGGCCACAAGATAATAAGGTTCGATGCCGGCCCCATTTAAGTCGACGACCGAAGATGAAGCGAAGATTGCTGAGAAAATGACAAGAGCAAAAAGCTTATCATCCTTCAAAAAGAAGAAACGGGCTGAAGCAGCGAAGAAGATTAGGCCGATAACCGTTGGCAAGATACATTCTCCGAAGATCCATCTGTCAGGGATGTGTAAATAAGAGAGTGGATGTGGAGACCTCCTGATAGACAGGTCTGGACAGAGTCCCTCAAGTTAATTGCGCTCATTTTAGCAGGTGCCGAGGGAGCTCACAAATGCCGATGGCGCCATCACAGCCGCGTTCAAGCGAAGGTTGGGCGTGGTTCAGTTTGAGTCTGTTTGACAGCTGTGGTTACCGTTATAAGCTTGGCGGCGAGCAAGTAATAGGCTTGCGAGTGGAGCACTCTTGAGAATCAACTCAGAAGACATAGTCGGTCGGTGGATTATCGGAAAAATGAGAAACGTCGTCGGTCTTCCTGACGTTGCGTGCAGGGTAAAGAGAACCTGGCGCTCGACCTACCAGGGCCAACGGTGTTTGTACAATTGACCATGTGGACTACAGTGCTCTCTTTGCGGGGAAAGACACAGCCATTCGTCGTGTACACGAGTAGACAAAGGAGCAAGCTGAACCCATTACCTCGGTAGACCACTTCGCATTAACGATGGAATCGAACTCTTGGATCCTTCCCGATTCAGCCTGGGTTTACAGCGGTCGCAAGGCTCCATGAGGCGATCATTTGCGGTCTTCACATAGGAACAACGACGAGAAGGATTCGAACATGAAAGTTGCAATCGTTCATCCCTGGTTTTTGGAGGCAGGCGGCGGAGAGAAGGTCGTCGATGTACTTGCCGACATGTATCCGGATGCTAGTATTTTTATGCTTTCTGTCGATCCTGACATCTTATCCCCCGCCCTTAGAAACAGGAAGATAATTAAAAGTAAACTTAACAAAGTCCTGCTGCGTTGCGGTTTCTTGCGGAACTATCTTTTTCCACTCTATCCTTGGGCAATAGAAAGCCTTGACCTGAGCGAATACGATTTGATCATAAGTTCGTGTCCACCTGTTATGGGAATCAATGTAAGACAGGATGCGGTGCACATTTGCTATTGTCATACGCCGCAACACAGCTGGTGGGATTTATACGCAGAACATCAGGCGAAATTGTCATGGCTCAAGAGGAATGTATTTGTTCTGGCTGCGGTGTTTCATAGAATGTGGGAGTTCAGTGCAATGCAGCGCGTTGATTATGTGGTCGCAAATTCAAACTACGTCGCGCGTCGCATTTTCAAATACTTTCGAAGGGAGAGTACGGTAATCTTCCCCCCGGTAAACACATCAATGGGCTATCTGGATTCTCATCATCATGACTATTATTTGTCAGTATCTCGTTTAACCACAAGCAAACGTATTGACCTATTAATTCTTGCGTGTAATCAGATCAAGCGGAGGTTATTAGTTGTCGGTACCGGAGGGAGAAGAAAAGAATTAGAGGCAATTGCTGGTCCGACGATTGAGTTTTGTGGTGGCGTCTCAGATGCAGAACTTCCGACACTATACGCCAAGTGCCGTGCGTTTGTTTTTGCTTCGGATGAGGACTTCGGCATCGCGCCCGTAGAAGCACAGGCCTTTGGGCGTCCCGTAATTGCCTATGGCCGCGGTGGCTCGCTGGAGACAGTGCGCGTGGGCGACAGCATGGGATCTTCGGATACAGGGGTTTTTTTCGCGGCACAGACCGTTGAGTCAGTCGTTGACGCCATTCTGCGTTTCGAGTCGAAAGAGAGCTGCTTTAATTCGGATGAGATCCAGCAACATGCCAGACAATTCGATACAGCGATCTTTGTGAGTCGGATGCGTCGGTTCGTGGATGCTGCTTTTAAAAATGATTTAGGAATTCGTGCAAGCCAAACCTTGTGATGCAGAGCAGACGTTGTTCGCACACGTGACTTAAGTTGTTTGCTCTGAGTTTGTGCGGTCTGGACGATGCTGGAGGGAACAGCACTACGCTGAAATAACAGTGCGAACCTTGGCGATTGTACGTTCCCACGAATACTCCGCAGCTTGCAAAAGTCCCTTGTCGCGAATTTGCTGACGCAACGACATGTCACAAACGATTCGTTCGATGGATTCTACAATCTGCTCGACACAAGTTGGGTCTACGAGTATCGCAGCATCTCCCGCAATTTCTGGGAGCGCGGATGTGTTAGAGGTCACCACCGGAGTTCCGCAAGCCATTGCTTCGAGAACTGGAAGGCCAAAACCCTCGTACAGAGAAACAAATACAAGAGCTTCGGCACCGCGGTAGAGGGATGGCATATGTGCGTCCGAAATCAAGCCCAGAAATTGCACGCGCTCGGTAACATGATTGCGCTTGACACAATCCGCCAATTCCAGCGTGGGTTCGCCGGTGAAGACGAGCCGCATTGTTTCGGGTAGGCGGGCGCGCGCAAAGGCCTCCACCGTCCTGAACTCGTTCTTGTGAAGTTTGCGGTTGCTGACACAGAGAAGGTAGGGATAGGAAAGGTTATAAGGGGCAACCTCGGAGTGGTACTCAAGGCCTACCCCGCATCCGACGTTGACAACTTTCTCAGGTGGCACTCCAGACCACTCGATGATCCGATCGCGTGAAAACTCCGAAACAGTAAGGATGTTGGCTGACAAATGACAGGCACGCTTCACAACCGTCGCGTAATACAGTCGCTTGAGCCGACTGCTGTTCTCCTGACGGTCAAGGTGATTGAGATCGTGCAACGTGAACACAAAAGGAGCGGTGCAGTAGAGGGGAGGGTTATATCCTGGGGAAAAGAAGAAGTCCCAAGGAGTGAGTTTGCTAAGTGCACGCGTTAGCCGCCAGGGATCTAACGGCGAATCTGGATCCGTTTCGAGCGGAACTGGGCAATAGTCAAAGGCTGCCAGCACGTGGCGTGCGAAGCGGCCTATACCATGGTCTCCAATTCTTCTTTGATCGGCGTAGATCACGGGGGCCTTAGATTACCGAAACGATGCTCGCAGAGCCTCAAGGCGCTCCTGTTCGGCAGGGTTGCTGTTCACACGTTTCAATCTATCGGCGGCGATGCACCATCCGCAGGCCACAAAAAAGCCAATCAGGATCGCCATGATGACGGTGATCGTGCGCTTGGGGAATGATCGCCTATCTGGAGGTACGGCCAGGTCGACCATCTGTAGAGTCGCGCCTTGGCGCGCTTCATCTAGCTTGGCAAGTTCAAACTGTTTTGCAATCAGTTCCGAGATGGACTCGTAATATTTCACGTCGCGCAGCTTGCGGATGTATGCCATCCCCGCCTCGGGGATTTTCCCCTTGGGTACGATGAAGCCAGGGCCTGAGTCCTGATCCGTACCGGCGAGCTTGGCTAGTTGGGCCTGCAGCGCAATAAGCTGCTGCTTCGCCTCAAGCACCTGTGGATTGTCCTCGGTGGCAAAGGTCCGGATACTTTGAAGCTGAACCTCTTTTGCCACAACCTGAGCGCGCAGTGCAGCGGCAGACTCTATCAGGGATCGAGTCTGGCTGTCTATTTGGAGAACCCCGGTCGATTGTTCAGTGCCCTTCATCGCTTCTTCCGCTACGGTGAGATTCTCCTTCGCCTCCAGTAACTGCTGCTGAAAGAACACGCGGCGTTGGGCTGCTTCGGTAATTGCGAGATTGCTGGTAAGCTTACGAAATTCGTCCACGTAGCCATTTGCGATCTGGGCAGCAGTATTCGGATCGCGATCTGTTACGTCAATGGTGATGAGTCCGTCCTTTGCGCCCAGGACAACCTTGATATGTCTCTCAAATGCTTTCCGGGCGTCTGAAAGTTTCTTGGCGCGATACCTGCCCATGAGCCCGAAGCGCTGGATGACGGAATCTTCAACGGTCCTGCTATGAAAGAGCGAAACATACATATCGCTCGGGTTCTTGATGCCAAGACTAGAACCCGCCATGGAGGCTAGGGCACCAGCGCCGGCAATCTGGCTCGCTAGCATGGAACTTGCAGTCGAGCTTTGAGCGGGCGGCAGAATGACCGTGGTCGCGGTGTAGCTGCTCGGTATAAGAAATACTGTGATTATTGTTAAAACCCCGATGCCGAGTGTGAACCGGATGATGAACTTGACGCGTCTGGATAGAACAACCAGCAAATCCAGCAAATGGATGTCTTCTGTGGACGCGTCCTGCAGTGGTGACTGCTGAATCTGCTCACTGTTCGTTGCCGACTGCATCCTGGTTTTTCTCCCGTACTCATTCTATCGATACCAGGCGCAAATCCGCGCAGACTGTCATGGTCCTGCACATGGTATCGAAGCTGTACCCAAGATCCCTACAAAGTCAGAAGCCTTGCGGAACCGCCGGGGCAACGCACTGAAGGATTCACCATGTCGATAACTTGGAGCTTAAGGCATCTCGCCAGACGGCCTTCTCATCCCATCTGTTAGCGCCAGTTGAAGATTTGACCCAAGCTCAAAACTTCGTCGATCATCAGCTTTCAAATATGGATAAGACCAATCACAGTTATCTGAAGCCAGCAATCATGCCCGGCGTCTCCATTTCATGTTCTTTCATCCAACTCATCAGCCTTTCCGCCGGCATTGGCCGCGCATACACATAGCCCTGAATGGCATGAACGCCAGCTTTGACCAGGTAATCGACCTGTTCGTTCGCCTCTACACCCTCCGCGATCGTGCTTAGACCTGACTCTCTTGCGAAACGAATAATCGCGTCCAGCACCGGGCGCTTGGCATCGTCCTGCGCACGCAGCGTGTCAATGAAAATCTTGTCTATTTTCAACGTACTCACCGGTAGTTCCTGCACGTAAGAAAATCCTCCGAATCCCGTTCCGGCATCATCGATTTTGATGTCAATTCCCACGTCTGTCAGGCAGAGCAGACGGTCGCGTCCCGCCGCAAGATCTGTAAATGGGCTCCGTTCCGTGATCTCGACGGCAATATTCTTTCCAGGAATACCGCTATCAGTCAGTTGCTTGACGAGGGACTCGCAAAAGTCTGTTTTCATGATCTGATCGGCGTCGGCATTGATGCTGATGTAGCGATTTGTGCCTACCCAGCCTAATGCCTTGATGTCCTCCAGAACCTTCTTCACAATTTGTTCGGTGATTGGTCCAATTAACCCGTTGTCCTCGGCCAACGGGAGAAATTGTGCCGGGGGCAGCAGCTTGCCCCGGCGCGACCAGCGGACCAAGGCTTCGGCCCCAAGCACGGATCCGTCACGGCCATCAACGATTGGTTGATAATAAGGCAGAAATTCAGTTCGTCGCAGCCCCTGTCTCATCAGGCTCACCACTGAAGTTTGCCGCACCAGCAAGCCATACAATATGAAGCTCAAAGTCAGCGCCACGATCGCCGCAATGCCTGCGGCCAGTATCCGGCCACGGGATTGAAACTTGTCAACGTAGCTTTGCGATGCCCCCAGTGCAACCCTTGTTCGAATGCCCTCGATCATCGCATCTTCCGTTTGGCGTATTACAACTTGGCTCCAGTCTCCGGACCTTGCTACCAAATCTGGCCGGTCGACATCCCATTCGTATGCCACACACCGTGGACAATCGATCGAGCTTTCGAACTCAAAGGTCATCGTCTCCAGGATTGCAAAGTACTCCACGTTACCCCGGCGCTGTATCACGTAAACCACGTCGGACTTGCCTTTCACCAGCTCGATCGACCAAACATCGTCAATACGGTAAAAATGACCGGCGGGTCCGGTGTGCCTGTTCACGAGACCGCCGCGGCAGATCGTCTCCCCCGCTCGCTCAACGCTCATCCAGCGTATATATGGGTTTTGAAATGCTCGCTCAGCCAATATATTGCTGAGGCCGTCTCGACAGTTCAGCCCTTCAATCGAAGGCAATTGCTCGAGCTCACGACGTGTGCCTGCGACTGCCTCTTTGAGTCCGCGAACCATCACGGTTGTCTGGCTGGCAAGCGCGCGATTGGCCAGATAACTGGTGGTCGATCTCAGGCTGAAAAAACAAACCAGGAACACGAACACGCATGTGATACCCGCGAGGGTTGCGGACATGTCGGTCAAAAAGAGTCTTCGCATGGGTTGCGAACCACAGTCAACCACAGAACCGAGGAACAGATCTAGTGAGCCTTACGAGTAGCCTCAGCTGAGCCTTACGAGTAGCCTCAGCCGAGCCTTGAACCGACTTACGAGAATCCGCTCAGGTTACAGATCGAGCTGGCCCTATGATTCTCGAGCGGCGGCATCATTCAAACGGAGATTCGACTTACTCGGCATCATACGCCCGATTTGTCTTCACGAAAACTCTCTTCGCGAATGCCCATTACAGTCTTCTTCCTCTTCTTGTCAGCAGCCGGCGACAGGAAACATGATCAGCGTCTCAATGATATCCGCTGATTCCAGATCACTTAGTTCCTTGCCAGGCGGCCCGGCGCTGGCGGTTCGATCCTGTCTCTGGTCACCCTTTAGAATGACAAATCACAAGATTGACCCACAAAGCTTCCCGCATTAGGAGGCTTTGTCATTTCAAATAAATCATTTAGCTTCATCGTCACAAGGGATTTCCGCCTCGCGCGAAAAGGTGCTCTACTCTCATTGGCTGGCCCTATCAGTAACATTGAGTTCTAAATTAGCGAAAGATTCTTTGTCCATAATTTAGAAACTTCTAAGCACTCCCACTTACTCATTGTTCAAGGTATTTGCTATCCGCGTGTAACGGAGTGAATGCTAGGCCTAAGAAAAAACTCCCTGAAACTGTAATAACTCTCAGGCGTTTGCGATCGCTATTGCGGATTAACATTGCGCTGGTAACGCCCAGCTTTGAATGGAATCGGATCGAATCGGATAAGTGGATGAGCCAAAGGCGGCGAGGGAATACATCGATATAAACCCACATGAGCTGCCTGAGAAGTAGCTCTTGAACTCAAAACAATCATCCGGAGGTATACGGTGCGCATCAGAATAAAACAGGCTTTATGGGTCGGCGTTCTCGTTATCAGTGCAGGCGCGTGCCAGGCACAGCAGAAGGGCCAGTACGTACCGGGCCAGTATGGTTTGAATGCCGGCGTACTCCCGAATCCTGGAATCACGTATGCCAATTTGACGCTCAACTATTCGGCAAACAAGCTGGCAAATTCCGATGGAAGCAGCCTTCCGTTGAATGGAGCCTACAAGATCTGGGCGGTAGAAAATGTCTTCTACTACACTCCTAAAACCAAGGTTCTTGGCGGGAGATTAGCCATGATGGCCGCTTTTCCAACCCTCGCCAACGGCTCCCTTACTCTGGGTTCTCTCAACTTTCCCAACGTGGCGGTTAGCGGAGGCGGTTCGGGGCTTGCTGATACGTGGCTACAGCCAGTAACTCTAGGATGGAGCGGCAAACGTTTTGACTCGTTCATTGGATATGCGTTTATGGCTCCCACCGGCCGCTATACTCCTGGTGCCTCCGACAACGTCGGTTCCGGATATTGGGGGAACAACTTTCTGGCCAACATGACGGCATACCTGACCAGGAACAAGGCAACAAGCGCCAATCTTTCCACCAACTGGGAGTTTCACGGAAGCAAGGACACGGGATTCGGGACCTCTATCACGCCTGGCAAGACTTTCACGATGGAGTGGGGGGTCGGGCAGATAGTTCCTCTCAAGAAGAACTTCAGTCAACTGCTTCAGATCGGAGTCATTGGCTATGACCAGTGGCAGGTCACCGAAAACAGAGGATTTCTCCGGCCCAATATACCGGCCAATGGATTACCCTTCTATTCCGGTCACGGAATCGGATTTCAGACGACTTACATGCTTCCGGGCAAGGGGCTCAATCTTGTATTCAAGTATGATGACGAGTATCGCGCCCTGGCGAGTCCTCAGGGGCGGTGGATCGCTTTCGGCGGTTCCTATACGTTTCGAATTCCGAAACCAGCCGCGTCGCCAAAACCATGATCTTAATCACGATTATTGCTTGATGTTCGCGTCCCAGCTTCTTACCGCGTCCATCAAACTGTAAGCCACCGAGATCTGATTAGGGTTCTCCTGAGGACTGCTGAAGCTGCAGCGAAGTGCGCGCACGTTCGAGGCCGCTAAGCGCGCGGGGATTGTTGGGCTGGCAGGCAAGTACAGACCTATATCGTCGTTCCGATTCCTTGTACTTGCGATTTTGAAAACTGGCGTCGGCGATACCCAGTACAGAGTTAATCTCATTCGTGTTGAGCAGTGTGCAGGCGGCCGTTGGCTCAGACGCGGCGGGAGCCGTGTGCTGATTACGACGTGAATCACTTCCTTTGGAAGGTGCCGTTGTCTTCGAAGTCTGGCTTTGCTTCCTGGCTTCTTCGGCCTTAACGACTGGCGGTTGAACTCCGGTCGCATCAGCATTACCAGCTGATCGCGATGGCGGCTGAACATTGGGAGCAACACCGATAGGTTGGTTCGAAGCTTGTACCGGGGACTTTGTGTGGAACACAAAGAATAATGCAATTCCAATCGCGAGCAGTACCGCTCCTGAGGTCCACTTTAACCATAGGGGCATCGTGCTCAGGCGTGAGAGCCGGATTCCGCGAAGTATGCCGGCAGGCTCCTCCGCAGCCACATACTTTGGCAACTCCCTGGTTGGTGCATTCGCTGGCGCATTCGCAAGGGCAGGGCCCGGAACAGGAGGTGGCGGGACAATTTCCTCGGATGCGACTAGGCCTGGATCTTCCAATCCGTGTTGCGAAATAAGCTGGCCCAGGACCTCATCGTCCTTAAGACGGCTCGATGCAACTTCGGATGCGTGCCATCGCACTTCGAGCATTCCGCCAGCGACAGGCAGCAGAGAAAGTCCAGGCAGATTTTCAAGCGGCTCACACACCGTTGCACTAAGAAGAATCTGTCCTGGGGATGCATGATCGAGGAAGTAATTCGCTGAATCGGAACGAGCCTGCGAGGGCTCGTTGTTCACAGAGTGAATCAGGATAGCTGAGTTTCCGTTACCCGTTGTTCCTGCTTCAGAAAGGCCGAAGACAGCCCATTGAATTCGTCTCGCAGTCAGAAGGGCCGTTTGAAGGCAGGAAAAGTTCGATACAAGGAGATCGCCGTCTGTACTTACAGTGTTTCCTCCTGAAGCCTCTATCAGATCGGCGACACACGCAGCAGGAGTTATCTTTTTCAAAGGCGAGTCATCGGACAGATCGTCCAGGGCTGGAGGCCACATGCGAATCGACAGTGTCGCCGTGCCGGAGACGGAATCTCTTTGTAACGATGGAGATGTATCGCTCACTCGCCTGCTCAGCCTTTCACGTCGATCACCAAGCAGCATTCCTGCAGGTGCTCTAATCTACAGGCTCCTCCCTCTAAATCGTAATTGGTATTGCGTCTCCAATAGCGAAGTGTTAGTTTAGCAGCCATAGTAGCGATTCGGGATATAGTTGGCGGTATGCCAGAGCCTCTCCCCCAGGAGGCGTCTGTGCCGCTTTTCATTCGGTCTTTGTGTCCGCTTTTCCCTTGATCGTTCATCTCAAGTAACAAACACAGACAGAATTCGACATTCTTATTGGGGATATGATGACAGCGCGTGTAGTTAAGAAAATAGCTTCTCAAACGAAGCGTTCATGCGGTCTTGTTCTCTGGGTTGCAGTCTGCCTGACATACGCCATGCCCGGCGCTCTTTGCAAAGAGCCATCTCTCGCGGCAATTGAAGTATACGA
>Ga0206952_10132_pt1 | contig 22492 bp, 22 predicted proteins | sample Alteio_BWOrgHeat_39_FD_152966 | JGI IMG/M metagenome (GOLD analysis project Ga0206952, IMG submission 152966) | Enriched cells from forest soil in Barre Woods Harvard Forest LTER site, Petersham, Massachusetts, United States -... | ecosystem: Environmental > Terrestrial > Soil > Temperate forest >... | reverse complement strand
AGGGAACCTCCAGTGACCAAACCGACGGAAGAAATTCTGTTGAACGAGACTGACGCCAAAGAACTTGACGCGCCTCGCATCGCCTTCCACTTTCGCGAACTCATCAAGCACGTGGCGTTCTACAAATGCGTCGAGGTCGGCGAGATTGGCGATCATGCCGGTGGCGGCGTCGACGTCTCCTGAGAGGGTGACTTCCACGATGTAGTTGTGGCCGTGGCCGTAGGGATTGTTGCATTTCCCGAAGACGCGGCAATTCTCCTCTTCAGTTAGATGCGCGGAGTGCAGGCGATGTGACGCCGAAAAACGGTAGCGGCGGCCGAGTTCGATTTTGAGGGCGCTGCTCATGGCTTCCCTCCTGCAGTTGCGCCGTTGCGATAGCAATCGGCAAAGAGGTCGGGCGACTCGTAGAGGCGCACGCGGTGCAATTTGCCTTGGGTGATTTTCGGCTCGAGCAACTGCCAGATCACGCGCGAGATATTTTCACACGTGGGAATGTGACCGGCGAGCTCCGGGACTTCGTAATTGAGATGGCGATGGTCCATGCGCTGCATCACTTCGCGTTCCAAGATGTCTTTCAATTCCTTGAGGTCGAGCACCATGCCGGTAACCGGGTCGGGCTCGCCTTCCACGGTGACTTCCAGGGTGTAATTGTGGCCGTGGCCATGGGGATTGTTGCACTTCCCGAAGATTCGATGATTCTCCTCGGGGGAGAGATTCGGGTTGTTGTAGAAGTGCGAGGCGGAGAATTCGATTTTTCGAGTGAGAAGAATCATAAGAGTTCGTCTATTTTACCGCCCTGGGAGCTGGAATGGAGTACTCGCGGCCTTTCCATTCGATTCTTCCGTTTGCATGGCTCCGATAGGAGGCCCAGAGCACGCCGACATACAGCAGTACGGCAGGGACATAATAAAAGATGAGGGAAAATGGGTATTGGTTACGGGCGAGGTCGAGGCCATAGCTGGTTTGGCGGGCGATAAGGAACAAAACTCCGATGAAAAGCAAAAAAGGATATTTCCATCCCGCGAGGAACAGCAGAAAGGGGATCCACGGAAGGCTGGACTCTGTTTCGCGAAAGACGGTCCATGGCGTGCCGCCCATCAAGCGATAGAGATTTTTTTTCCAGCCCTGCCACATGGCGCTGAAGGAACGATACATGCGAACACGGACAATGCCTTTGCCGGAGGCGAACCAGATGCGATGGCCGGCGGATTTTGCGCGGATGGCGATGGCGACGTCCTCGAGGATTTCGCCGGCGACGGCGGTGTGGCCGCCGATTTGGTCGTAGACGTCGCGGTGGATCATGAGGAACTGGCCGTTCGCGGCAGCGGCGCCGGACTTCGGATCATTCACGGCTTCGTAAGAAAAGCGATTGGCGAGCCGCAAGTAGATGTAGGGGATCAGGGCTTTTTCGTACCAGGTGGTGGTGCTCTGCTCGGGAGAAAACGATACCAAGGCGGCGTTCTTTTCGCTGACAAGCTGAAGTGCTTGCGCGGTGGAGTCCGGTTCGTGCTCGGCGTCGGCGTCGGTGAAGAGGAGCCAAGCACCTTTGGCTTGCTGTGCGCCGAGCCACAGGGCGTGGTTCTTGCCAACCCAGCCGTCTGGCAGGCCGTTCGCTTCGAGCAAACGCAGCTGGGGGATTTTTTTCATCAGGCTGCGGACGACGTTTGCGGTTCCGTCGCTCGACTGATCATTGACCACCAAGATTTCGCCGATTTCCGGCTGCCGTGCCAGTGATTCGATGCAGGCGGCGATGACCGCCTCCTCATTGCGCGCGGGGATGATCGCGGAGACAGAGGCTGCTGCCAGCGCTGGAACGATGGTGCCGCTTGGTGAAGCAGTGTGGGCGTCGCTGGTCATGATGTTATCGAGGAGGAGGGTCGTTTCCCCGCCGGGGGGCGGTTGGGTTAGTATAGCATTTGATGGTCATCCTTCGAAAAATTGCAGCTTGGGGAGTGGTGGCGATTGCCGCGCTGGTGGTGGTGTTTTTCGCGATGCCGTCGTACCGGCAGGGTGAGGCTTCGGTGGCGGGCAAGACCGCGGAGGACTTCTCGATCGAGCTTTCCGGGAAGCCGGGGCATCTTTCCGATCTTAAAGGAAAGGTGGTGGTGCTGAATTTCTGGGCGACGTGGTGTCCGCCTTGCGTGGAGGAGACTCCCGCGCTCAACCGCTTGCAGAAGTACATCGCCTCACGCAATGGTGTTGTTCTGGGCGTGGCAGCGGACGAGGATCCGGCGGCTTACGAGAAATTCCTGCGGGACCAGGGCGTCGTCTTTCCTACGTACCGCGATCCGTCCACCAAAGACAATCATTCGTCGATTGCGCAAGAGTATGGCACCACGATGTATCCGGAGACGTATGTGATTGACCGGCATGGAAAAATTGCGCGGAAGATTATTGGTTTCCAGCAGTGGGATTCGCCGGAGATGTTGGCGTACTTCGATGCTATCCTCGGGCAGACGTAAGAGCGAAATTCAAGAAAAAAGGTAACGCGGAGACGCGGAGTTCGCGCAGAGGAAACGCAGAGAAGCGGCAGAAACTATTCTGCTTTTTCGTCAGATTTTATTTTCCCTTCCTAGTCTTGCAACTTAACTCAGACATTCTTGCGGATCATTCGTAGCGGAGGGCTTCGACGGGATCGAGTTTGGCGGCTTGCATCGCGGGGAGCCAGCCGCTGATGACACCGACGAGGATCAGGATGGCAGTGGAGAGCATCATGGTGATGAAGGAAAGCTGAAGGTGGATGTCCACTTTGCCCGAGTCGTCTTCATAAGCGGGGCCGAGGAATGGGAGCGTGCCGACGGCGGAGGTGATGGCCGCGGAGAGCAACATGCCGATGACGCCGGCAGCGAGCGTCATGACCAAAGCTTCGAGGAGGAACTGCCAGCGGATGTGGGATTTTTTTGCGCCGAGGGCACGGCGCAGGCCGATTTCGCGGACGCGCTCTTCGACGGAGACCAGCATGATGTTCATTACGCCGACGCCGCCGATGCCAAGGGTTAAGGCCCCGACGAAAAAGAGCAATGCTTCGATGCCGAGCGTGATTCCTTCGTAGATGGGCTTGAATTCTTCGCGACCGAACATGGTGATGGCGCGCTTGTCGTTGGGCGAGAAGCGCTGGCGGTTGGCAATGGCTGTGCGGAACTGCTGCATCGCGGCGGGTTCGAAATTCGGCGCGACCGGCTCGAAGAGCATGACACTGGCGTAACGCGCGTCCCACAGGTCCCCTGCGGTCGTATATGGAATAAAGACAGATTCGTCGTCGCTCGTGAAGTAGTTGCTGTCGGAAAATTTCGTGTCCATGGAGCCGACGACGGTGAATTTCACGCCGTCGATGCGCACGGTTTCGCCGATCGCGGGAGTGCCGCTGAAGAGCTTCCGGCGGCAAATGGCGCCAAGAAAAGCAACGCGACGGCGCTCGGCGATGTCATCGGCAGAAATCCAGCGGCCTTCCAGGGGAACTTCATTGCGCATCTCGCCGTACTCGGGGAAGACGCCACGGATGGCGGTGTCCGAGAGCCGCTCATCGTGCGTGATTCCCTTCCACTTCACGGTTTCGCGCGTCACGCGCTTGATGAGCGGGGATTGCGCTTTCACCCAGTCGGCGTCTTCCTGTTCGAAACGCACGGCTTTGCCGGCACGCTCGCCGCCGGCCTGCTCGCTGGTCCTTCCGGGCCAGCAAATCACCGCCCCCTTGCCGAAGACTTCAAACGTGTACATCAGAACGTTGCGGAAACCGGAGCCGTAGCTGAGCAGAAGAGTGACTGCGACGATGCCCCAGGAGATTCCTGTCATGGTCAGAAGGCTGCGGACGGGGTTGCGGCCTAATGCTGCCCAGGCTTCTTTGAAGATTTCGGTTAGCAATTTCTACTCCTGCGGGTTGACAGTTTTCAGTATTCAGTCTTCAGTCTTCAGTAAGAAAAGAGATATGAATAAGTTCTTTTCGTTTACGTTTACGTTTACGTTTACGTTTTCATTTTCGTTTTTTATTCCAGTACAAGAGTTCAGTTTGCGCGGTTGACGGTTTGCAGTATTCAGTTGTAAATCAGAAAAGAATATAGATAATTGGTTATATCTGTTATGCAGGATTACAGACCATTGAAGGTGTGGCAGAAGAGCCATTCCCTCGCTTTGCGGATTTACTCGGCCACCGCCACATTCCCCGAACCGGAACGATACGGTTTGACCAGCCAGATGCGGCGTGCTGCCGCGTCCGTAGCGGCGAACATTGCGGAGGGTTGCGGCCGGGCTGGTCGGGCGGAACTTCGGCAATTCCTGTACACATCTTTCGGGTCCGCAAGCGAACTCGAATACTTTCTGCTGCTTGCGCGCGACTTGCGATTCCTTACGGAGAAGCAGCAAGAGGCTCTTGACATGAGCGTTCGTGAAGTCAAGCGGATGCTCACCGGCCTTATTCAACGAGTGGAACAACAATAAAGCGCTGTCCTTCCACGGTAAGTCCCGTTTTGTCGAAAGAATCCACTTCATCGCAATCCAATACTCTCTTTCTTCACTGGCAACTGAAAACTGTCCACTGAAAACATCACCGTTAGCCTCCTGCCTCGAAGCGGAGGGCTTCGATGGGGTCGACGGAGGCAGCGCGGTTGGCTGGATAGAGTGCGGAAAGGACGGCGATAATGCCCAGCAATGAAATGGAGAGGGCGCCGAGTTTCCAACTGGCCAGGAGGCCGGCGAAAAATGGGGGCATGGGAAGGAGATTGACTAGCGCGCAGAAGCCGTAAGAGAGGATTAGGCCTGTGCCACCGCTTAGGGCTACGACGATGATGGTTTCGAGGAAGAATTGGCGGAGGATGGATTCGCGCGTGGCGCCTAGGGCTTTGCGGACGCCGATTTCGCGGGTGCGCTCGCGGACGGAGACAAGCATGACGTTCATCACGCCGAGGCCGCCGAGGAAAAGGGTGGCGACGCCGACGGCGCCCATGAACACTTCCATGCCCACGATGATCATGCGGTTGGCTTCGGCGTTTTTCACGGTGTCCCAGATGCCCGCGGCTTCCTTGTCGCGGGGATCGAAATTGTGCAGGCGGCCGAGCGTGCGGCGGAGCTGTTTAACGCAATCGGTGTGCGTTTCGAGGGACCAGGGGGCCACGAGTAAGCGGTCCACGCTATGCTCGACGGCCGGGGGCTTGTTGGGGAAATCGCGGCGCATGGCATTGAAGGGGATGAAGATTTTGCGCACGTCGGCGCCGTCGTAGCTGGAGTTTTGCTCCTTGGGCTTCATGACGCCGATGATGGTGAAGGGGATGCCGTTCATCCAGATGGTTTGGCCGAGAGCCTCGCGATCGGCGAAGAGTTGTTTCTTGGCGTCACTTCCGAGAAAAGCGACGTTGCGGGCTTCGGCGTTGTCTTCGTTATTGTAGAAGCGGCCTTCGGCGACGGTGATGCTGCGAATTTCGGTGAAAGGGGGCAGCGCGCCAACGGTTTGGATGTCGCCGCTATTGAAGAGGCTGTGCACCTGAACGCTGTTGCCAAGCTCCGGCATGACATATTTGCAGGCGGGTGATTCCTTGGCGACCTGAAGGTAGTCTTCTTCTTTCCAGCGGACGATGCGGCCGGAACGCGTTCCGCCGGCTTGCATGCTGGTGCGGCCGGCGAAGACGATCATGACGTCTTTACCGAAGGTTTCCTGATTTTTCTGAATGCCGACGCCCAGACCTTCACCGGCGGCGACCATCACCGTGATGGAGATGATGCCCCAGGCGATGCCGAACATCGTGAGCAAAGTGCGGCGCTTGTGGGCCCAAAGCGTGGCTAGTGTATCTCTGAGTAAGTCCTGGAAGGACATGGCACGCAGCCTCTGGTTTCAGTTATTGCAATACAACTTGTTGCTTTTCGTTGAGGCCGTCTAGGATTTCGGTTTTCACGCCGTTCGAAATACCGAGCTTCACGCTGAGTTTTTTCTTGCCGTTGTCGGCGCCGGCGTCGGGGATTTCGACGGTAGCTTTGCGCTCCTTGTCGTAGATCAGCGCAGCTTCAGGAACCATCAGGACGTTTTTCTTTTCTTCGAGGAGAATTTCCGCGTTGGCGCTCATGTTGGCTTTGAGTTCGCCGCCGGGATTGGAGATGGAGACGCGGACTTCGAAGGTGGTGACGTTGTCTTTTTCCTTGCCGAGCGGAGAAATCTTGGTGACCTTGCCGGTGAATTTCTTGTCTTTGAAGGATTCGACGACGATGCGCGCGGGCTGGTTGAGATAGACCTTCCCGATGTCGGCTTCGTCCACTTTGCCCTGGACGTAGACTTCGCTGACGTCGCCGAGAGTCATGATGAGCGTGGCCTGCGAGCCGAGGACCAGGATACTGCTGACGGCATCGCCGACGTTGACGTCGCGCGAGAGGACCAGACCATCGATGGGGCTAACGATCGTGGAGTTGCGCAAATCTTCCTGCGCGTTTTCCAAGGAAGCTCTGGCTTGGGCGACTTGCGCTTCGCACTTGGCGATTTCCGCCTTGGAGACAGCGAGGGTGCGCTGGGCGCTGACCTGCTTATTGAGGCCGAGTTGATAGTTCTTTTCCGCGTCTTCGACGAGGCTCTTGGACACTACGCCGTCTTTGAACATGTGCTCGGCGCGCTCCATGTTCAGCTTCAGGAACGGGACGTCAGGGCCTTCGGCATCCACCTTGTTGCGTTCCAGAGTAGCTTTGGAGGAGTCGAGAGCGGCTTCGGCGGCCTGCAAATTCGCGCGGGAAGCGCGCTCGGCGGCTTCGAGCTGGACCTTGTCGAGTTCCGCGAGAAGCTGGCCCTGCTTCACGTGATCGCCGTAGTCCACGTAGAGTTTTTTCACGATGCCGCTAGCTTTGGACTTGATTTCGACTTTCGAGAGGGGCTGAATTTTTCCAGTGGCTACAACCACGCGCGCCAGATCGCCGCGCTCGACGGAAGCCAACTTGGAGGGATCAATGGTGCGGTTCGGGCTGAGCGCCGCTTTGACTCCGTAGCCGCCGCCTCCCAGAACCAGGACCGCAATGGCGGCCCAGATGATGCGCCGGCGGCGTTTTTTGCCGTTCTTCCCGTTTGCTAACCCATTGCCATTCGTGGACATACAAGACCCCCGCGGTTATCACCCGTTGCTACTTAGAAGTACGCAGCCCCGACCGAAAAGTTCCCTCACCGTCACGCTTTAGACGATGGAGGGAGCGATTGGTCAGGTCCTCTTCCTGTGTTTAAGTATGTGTTTAAGTGGTTTGACGGGATTCCGGGGAGAAGCCTATGATGCCGCTCACAGGCTCACTCCATGATTGGGAAGACATTCGCACACTACGTGGTGCTTGAAAAGGCGGGGGCCGGGGGCATGGGTGTGGTCTTTCGCGCGCGGGATGAAACCCTGCATCGCGACGTGGCCCTGAAGCTACCATCCAAGAGTTCCTGCTCGGATGAAGATGCCCGCGAGCGCATCCTGCGTGAGGCGCGTGCGGCTTCGGCGCTGAACCATCCACACATCTGCACGATCTACGAAGTGGGTGAATTCGAGGGGCAACCGTATATCGCGATGGAATACATAGGCGGCGAGACGCTGAGCCGGCGTATTCCTCCGAATGGGTTGCCGGCGGAGTCGGTGCTGGATCTTGGGGCGCAGATCGCCGACGCACTGGAGCATGCGCACACACAAGGAATTCTCCATCGGGATTTAAAGTCGGCCAACGTGCGGATGACTTCGTCAGGTCAGCTCAAGGTGCTGGACTTTGGGCTGGCCCTGAACCTCAATGACGCCGGGGTTGAGGGCCTCACACGTTCGACCAATCTTGATACGAGCAGTGTTGTGGGAACGCTGGCGTATATGGCGCCGGAACTTCTCGTGGGCAAACCTCCCGACAGCAGAACCGACATCTGGTCGTTGGGAGTACTTCTGTATGAGCTTGCCGCGGGTGTGCTTCCCTTTCAGGGCCGCACCGGATTCGAATTGACGACGGCCATTCTCCGGGAAACACCGCCGGCGCTGCCAACGCATGTTCCGCCGGGGCTCCGCGCGGTCATCACGCGGTGTCTGGCAAAGGAACCGGAGAAACGGTATCAGCGAGCGAGTGAAGTTCGCGCCGCGTTAGAAGCACTTCAGTCGGCCACGGGTGTGACACAACGGGTTGCCCAGACCGAGAAATCGCGGACTTCGTTCCTGCTAGGGGCCATAGGTCTCTTGGCTGTGGCAGTAGTTGCGCTGCTCGTCTTCGGTCGTCTCGGCAAACGTGGAGGTGGTCCGCAAGTTGGCGGGAAGCTGAGGCTGTTCCTCTCTTCAGAAGACAATCTGGGCGGGCCTGCACTTTCTCCCGACGGCAAGATGGTTGCCTACGTCAGGGAAAGCAACGGGCGACAGGATTTGTATGTCAGCCGAGTGGCGGGCGGGGAGCACGTGCGGCTGACCAATGATGATTCTCGAAAAGATACGCCCCAGTTTTCTCCCGACGGTGAAAGGCTGACCTTCGTTCGATACGCCGCAAACGCCGCGCAACCTGAGATCTGCGTGGTCCCAGCTCTAGGCGGAGGGATCGTGCCTTTACTTCCCGACGCCCAATATCCGGCGTGGTCCCCTGATGGGAATAGTCTGGCATTCATTCTTCGAAAACCTGGCGAGCACGAAGCGTTGGCAGTATCCGGGACCGACGGCTCCAACGTCCGCACGATTCTGAAAGGCGATGATGTTTATCCCTTTTTGTCGACCCCGTCGTGGTCGCCGGATGGGATGACTTTGACGGTATCGCGAAGCCGCGGCGGCATGAACAGAGATATCTGGATCGTTCCGGCGCACGGGGGCGAGGCAACCCGGCTGACGAAAGACGCCGCGGGGGTGGTAAGCGACTGGCCGGTGTTTGCACCGGATGGTCGCGGGGTCGTGCACCGGTCCAATCGCGGTGGCGCCTCCAATCTGTGGTTGCAGCCGTTGGAGTCCGAATCGCCAGTGCAATTGACGACCGGCCCCGGCCCGGACACTTCGCCGAGCATCTCGCGGGAAGGCACGATCGCGTTCCTGAACTCGCGAACTCGAAACTCGCTCCTTGTGTATTCGTTTGCGGACGGGACGAGCAAGACGCTTCTGACCGAGGCATCACGCGTTTGGGCGCCCGCGTTTTCACCGGACGGAAAAGAAATTGCCTATTCGCGCGACGAGCCGGATGGTTCGTGGCACTTGTGGATCGTGCCGGCGAGCGGCGGCCTTCCGCGCCAGATCACTTCGGGAAAAGTGCCGGAGATTTATTCGCGCTTTGCGCCCGACGGCTCCGCCATCTATTTCAATACCTGGGGAATGGAACCTCTGAGTATCTGGCGGGTGCCCACGAAGGGAGGTCCGGCGAAGCTTGCAATTTCGCCAGGCTCTGCAAGCGACGCGTATGGCGATGTCGCGCCGGACGGCCGTTCGGTGGTTTTTACACGCACGGAAAACAAGATTTCGCATCTTTACATTGCATCGATAGATGGAAGGAGCGAACCTCGGCGCGTTCTTGATGCGCCAGGAACCGTTCCGCGATGGTCGCCCGACGGGAAGTGGATCAGCTTCAGTCCTAACCGCGGATTTTCCAGCGGCGTTTACATCGTGCATCCTGACGGCAGTGGCCTAAAACGTCTGACGGAGAGCGGCGGGTGGGCAGTTTGGTGGCCGGATGGAGAGCAGATTGGTTATCAAGTGGTTGGCGCAGACGGGAACGCTCAGATTCAAATCTTGACTCTTAAGACAGGAGAGACGCGGACGCTTTCGAATCTTCACTTCGACGGCACCAATTTTCCGTTCGACGTTTCGCGGGACGGAAAGCGGCTGTCCACAAGCAGTTTCCAGCACGTTTCGGATGAGATTTGGTTGCTGGAGCCGGCGGAGAAAAAATGAAGGTGGCGGTTTTCGGCGTAGGCTATAGAGCGGCCTTGCGAAGACGAAGCGCGTTGGCGATGACGGAAACGGAGCTGAAGCTCATGGCCGCACTGGCGAGCATGGGACTCAACATCCACCCAAAGAGTTTGTAGAACACGCCTGCGGCGATGGGAATGCCAATCGCGTTATAAAGAAAAGCAAAGGCAAGATTCTGTTTGATGTTGCGAATGGTGGCGCGGCTGAGTTTGCGCGCGCGGACAATCCCGCGAAGATCACCTTTAACGAGGGTGATGCCGGCGTTTTCGATGGCGACGTCCGTGCCGGTGCCCATGGCGATGCCGACATCGGCGGCAGCAAGCGCAGGTGCGTCGTTGATTCCGTCGCCTGCCATGGCGACGATGCGGCCTTCACTCTTCAACCGTTTCACAACTTCGGCTTTTTGTTCGGGCAGAACCTCCCCTTCGACTTCTTTGATTCCCAGTCTGTCGGCGATGACCTTCGCCGCGTCCTTCCGGTCGCCTGTGAGGATTACAATGCGGAGGCCTTCCTGTTGGAGGGCGCGGATGGCTTCTGGTGTGGACTCCTTCATGTAGTCGGCCAAGCCAATTACGCCTGCGAGTTTTTTGTTTACGGCAACGAAAACAAGGGAGACCGCCGCGGTCCCATCCACTCCGAGTCCCCCGCTGAAACGGTCCGCGCCTGGCGCCGCCTGTACCCCTCGGTCTTTCAAAAATTTCGACGTTCCTACGGCGACCATGTCGTCAAGGACGCGTCCTTCCGCTCCGCCGCCGGGACTCGCGCGGAACTCAGACACCTCGGCCAACGGGAGCCCCTTTTCTCTTGCTGCGGTTAAGATGGCGCGCGCCAAGGGATGCTCGCTGGCGCTTTCCACACTCCCCGCCAACCGTAGCAATCCGTCCTCAGTGAATCCACCGCCTTCGAAGACACTCACGGAGAGCACTCGGGGCTTGCCTTCCGTCAGTGTGCCGGTTTTGTCGATGACGAGCGTGTCTACCTTTGCGAGGGTCTCCAAGGCTTCGGCGTTACGGACGAGGGCGCCGGCGTGCGCGCCGCGTCCAACGGCTACCATGATGGACATGGGCGTGGCTAGGCCGATGGCGCAGGGGCAGGCGATAATCAGGACGGCTACGGCGGCGACGAGTCCGTGCGCCAGGCGCGGCTCCGGGCCGAAGAAGGCCCAGCCGAAAAACGCGAGAATGGCGGCGAGGATCACGGCGGGCACAAAGTAGGCGGAAACTTTGTCGGCAAGGCGCTGCATGGGGGCACGGCTGCGCTGGGCTTCGCTGACGAGCTTGACGATTTGGGCGAGCATGGTTTCGCTGCCGACGCGTTCCGCTTCCATGATGAAGCTGCCGCTGGTATTCAGCGTGCCACCTGTGACTTTATCGCTGACGGATTTTTCGACGGGCATCGGCTCGCCGGTGACCATGGATTCATCCACGGCGCTGGCGCCTTCGCGGATCACTCCGTCAACGGGCACACGCTCGCCCGGGCGGACGCGCAAGCGGTCGCCGCGGTTCACTTGATCGAGCGGGACATCTTTTTCGGAGTTGTCCGCCGCAAGCAGATGAGCTTGTTGCGGCGCAAGGTTCAGCAGCGCGCGAATCGCGCCGCTGGTGCGCTGTCTTGCGCGCAATTCCAGAACTTGTCCCAGAAGGACTAGCGTAGTGATGACCGCGGCTGCTTCGAAATAGACGGGGACGGCGTCGTCCATTCCACGAAACGAGGCCGGAAAGATTTGCGGGAAGAACGTTGCGGCGAGACTGTCGAGATAAGCCGCGCCCGTGCCCAAGCCGATTAGCGTGAACATGTTGGGGCTGCGAAGGGCGAGCGAGGACCAGAAGCGTTGAAAAAACGGCCAGCCTCCCCAAAGGACTACCGGAGTGGCCAGGAGAAATTCGATTGTGTTGCGAGTATTCCCGGCGAGATGGAAACCAAGCGATTCGCCGAACATGGAAAGCAGCAGCAAGGGCAACGATAGTGCGGTGCTGACCCAGAAGCGCAGGCGCATGGAGTCGTACTCCGGGTCGGCCTCGACTTCCGTGAATACATCCATCGGTTCGAGGGCCATTCCGCAGATCGGACAGCTGCCGGGACCAATCTGTACGATTTGCGGATGCATCGGGCAGGTGTAGCGCGCGTTCTCTTTTGAAGGCGCGGCCGTATGCGCGGAATCGAATGCGACGGAATGCACGTGCTCCGCCGCCGGCTGGTGCGAAACTTGGCTCTGCTCCATCTCCGCGGTTCCAGGCGTGGCAATAAACCTCGTTGGCTCTTTCGAAAAACGCTCGGCGCACCGCGTGGAGCAAAAGTAATATGTCTTTCCGGCGTGTTCGACCTTGCCCGCGGCCTTGCCGGGGTCAACCGTCATTCCGCACACGGGATCCTTGTGTTTTGGCGCGCCCTGCAAGACCGGCAGCGACATTCCGCCTGCATTTTGTGAACTCATTGGGAAAACTCCTTTTGATTTGCCCGCACTAGCGGAGATGCCTGTAGATCAGTTCGAGCAGCTCTTCGTACATGGCTTCGGTCTCTTCCTTCTTGCCACTTCGCAGGGCTTTGGCGGCGCAATGGTGCAGATGATTCTTCATCAGATTGCGAGCGACGCCGCGGAGGGCTTCCTGGACGGAAGCGATCTGCGTGATGACGTCAGCACAGTAGCGGTCTTCTTCGACCATTTTCTGCAGGCCGCGGACTTGGCCTTCGATGCGGCGGAGACGCTTGCGATTGGCTTCCTTGAGGGCGGGATCTACCCCGGCGGCTTTGCGCCCCTGGGCACCCGTTTCACAAGCGCAATTCGCGATGGAGCTGTGCCCTTCGCCGGCTCTCGCGCCAGAAGCGGTCTTGTTTGCCCGAACCATCCTAATACCCCCCAGACCTATATATACCCCTATCCTCTATCTAAGTCAAGTCCGGGTGAAAAGCTGCCGCGTTTCAACGCAAAGTTGGCCCGGTTGTCTGCCTTTCGAATTGTAGCTATCCTCTGCGTACCTTCATGAACGCGGAGCAGCAGGCCAAAACGTTTTTCTTCGAGGATCGACCGGTGGGCTATTTTGAAGGTGACCAGCCTCCGGACAAGCCTGGAGAATATCGCTACATGCCGTTTCGAAGCCGGGGCCACTACGAGTTTATTGGCGCCTTAAAGTCTGCGGGCCCGCAACGATGTCATTGTTTGATCGGAGGCAAGAAGCACCACTTCACGGTGCTCCGTTGGGTTTCCTACGGCTTGTTGGCATTGGGGGAATTCGACTCCGGCAATTCCCAGGCACAAGAACATTAGGAGAGTAGCGTTTGGGCCGGCGAGAGCGCTGGTATACTGTCGCCATGACACTCGTCGAAGTCACCTACGAATTGCTATCCCCACTGACGCATGACCAGCTGCGCCATCTCGGCGAATTTGCGAACACCTACGGCTTGCGGAGCTTCCATGTGGACGAAGCGAAGAGCCAGCTGTCATTTGAATACGACGCGTCACGATTGCGTGAGACGCAGGTGGAACACGTCCTGGCGCACGCGCGAATCGCGGTAGCGCGTAAAGTGAATTGATATGCGCTGGGGCGGTAGGGCGTTTCTTTTGATGTTGTTTATTTTTGCGACGGGCACCACGGCGAGGGCACAGTGCGAAGAGGCGAAAAGCACGTTGCAGATCAACGAATGCTTCGCCAAGGAATTGAAGAAGGCCGACGCAGAACTTAACAGTGTCTACCGCCTAACCCTGAAGAAGCTACAAGCTGACGACGCAGCCTTGTTGCGAAAGGCGCAGCGGGCATGGCTCATTTATCGGGATGCTCAGTGCGAAGCAGAACATGCATTATGGGGTGGAGGTACGGGCGGCCCAGCTGCCTGGATGAGTTGTAAGCTGGAATTGACGAGCCAGCGAACGGCTGAAATCAAGAATACATACCAGAATCCAATAGACTCAGGAAAAGGCGAGTAGAAGAAAATGAGGCTCCCGCTTGGGACCGGGAGCCCCGGAAGGCGCGTTCCATTGCTGGCGTCGTTTTCACACCAGCGCGTGGGGTCATCCATCCTAGCTTCCCTCTCAGAGGCAGGTGGGAACGATTTGCAAAAAGTGACAAGCAAGCCCCTTCCCCCTCGCTTGTCGCTCTCTACATCTCGTCATTTGAAACGCGCCTACGTGGTCCCTTTATGCACGGAGAGCGCCAATGCCGCTTTTCTGTTAGCGGCGCATAAGTGGCCTCTTATCTTTACGTTGAGATTCGTGGGCCAACAGCTTGCTGCCCCAAATCCGTCCTCCCGGTTCAATTCGGGACGCTTTCAAATCTGAATTGGGCAGCGGCCTCTTTTCCGTCCCACTGGTTGTCCGTGAGGGCGAGTTCCAGGACCCGAGTAACAGTTCTCCCGGGCTTGCGGAGCTATCGGTTTTTCCGGGCATTCTCTTTAGAATGCATTCATGCGATGGGCTTTTTCCAGCGCCGTTCTACGCCGGCTTTCTTCTCGCAAATTGCTTTGCGCGGGCATGGTTCTCCTGGCGAGCTCGATGCCACTGTTCGCGGATAGTTCCGCGCTTCTGCGCCGAGTTACGGCAGGTGGATGCTACTGCCATTGCGCGGAAGCGCACGGCAAGGCTGGATGCGTGAAGCTATGCGATTCGAAGAAATATGCGCAGCGCTGGGGAGCAACGAAGTGCGCCAAGCCCCACATGCAAACTCCTTCCAAGAATTCGAACGCCGGACCGCGATTCCCGCATCCTGACCGCTCTGAACACGTTCAACTGCAAGAGTAGTTTTAAGTACTTAGTTGTAAGTGCTTCGTTGGTGCGGACTAGTCTGCGTCGGCCGCGACAGTTGCAGACGTTGCAGGCATTGTTGGACGTGATTGCTCCGGGGCTTCTCCCAAGAGTTTTGCGAGAATTTCGGGGATCTCAAAAATCGCGCGATTGTCCTGGGCCGCGACGTTTTTTCGGAATTCGGCCAACGTAGAAGGATCGAGCATCTGCCGGACTCCGGCTACCACATCCCTAAAACTTTTCAGTACGATGCCAACCCGCTTTTCTTGGACCCATTGGGCGTTGTAGCGTTCTTGCGGAAGGGTCCATATGTTGCACTCGATCAGGACGGGGAGTTTCCGTACCATAGCTTCCGCGATGCTTCCTGGGCCCGGCTTGCCGATCAGGAAGTCGGCGGCGTGCATCAGTTTGTGGACTTCCTTCGTGAACCCAACGATGTGCACGGGCATTTTCCACGGGCGAGCGCGCAGCTTGGCGGCAAGCTCCTCGTTGCGGCCACAAATCAAAATGAGTTGTAGCGGCAGGCCTGCCGCGTCCAGCCGCTCCGTAATGGAATACATGACCTTCGACCCGTGCCCGCCGAAGAGCACGATGGCCGTCGGCAAATCCGCCTGCAAACCCATTTCTTTGCGCAGTTGCACGGGATCGGAAGTGTCGGGGACATAGAAATCCGGGCGCAAGATCATCCCTGACGTGAGGAAGGCGTGCGCGTCGTCGTGGCCCATGGCGCGCGCTTGTTCGGCAGCTGTTGCCGTGCCAGCGATGACGTATTGTTCCTTGATTGGCTCGATCCAGAAGCGGGGCGGGAAATCGGCCAGATCGGTAATCAGGGTTACGAACGGGCGGCCGGGGTAAATCTTCGCCCAGCTTTCGCCGATTTGGCGGTTGAAATGAGGAATAACCGAGACCAGCAGGTCCGCCGGCTTCTCCCGCCAGAATCCCTCGAGCAGCCTGACCAATGGCCGATGGAATAGCCGGATGGTGAACTGAAGTACGCGCAGGAGATACGTGCTACCGAGCGTCCAGCCATTCTGAAGCATGATGTTGTACTGCTGCTGGATGCGGATGCCGGTGAGCTTGCGCAAGACGTCCAATCGGTCGGTTAAGTCCTGGAACTGTACCAATTCAACCTGCCAGTCGCGGTGCTGTTGGGTGATGACCGTCTGCAAAGCGACGGCGGCATTGCGGTGTCCACCTCCCCCGTCATGGAAGACGACATGGACTTTTTTCATTTGGCCGATTGTGCCACAAGTGCTTGTGGTAGGGAAAGAGCACACACCATGCCATGTGGATAAGTTTGTAACCCAAGTGTGCTCAATGAGTTCCATGGGCACATTTACGTAGAATTCGCGACCTCTTCACAGGCTGTTCATATCCAAGGCCCAGAATTGCACCATGCGCTGTGACCTTCATGTGCACTCCATCGCTTCCGGAATGTTTACGGCTCCCGGGCTGGATCGCATTTGCCGGGAGTCTTACAACGATCCTGCGGAAGTCTATAAACGACTGAAGCTGCTGGGGATGTCCATCGTTACCCTAACCGACCATGATTCCATTGATGCCGCGGAGGTCCTCCGGCGGCACCCGGACTTCTTTCTAAGCGAAGAAGTGACCGCCCAAACCCCCAGCGGGACGGAAGTGCACATGGGTGTGTACGGCATGGCGGAGCGTGATCATGTGGAGATTCAACGCCGGCGGAAGGACTTCATCTCCCTGGTGATGTACCTAACCGAGCGAAAGCTTTTTTTCAGCGTAAACCACGTATTGTCAGGGCTTACGGGGCGGCGCGAAGAAGAAGATTTCCGCTGGTTCGCGTCCTACGTGCCATCGTTCGAAACGCGCAACGGGCAGATGTGGCCAGCAGCCAATGAGGGCGCCGCAAAGCTGGCTACACGTATGGGGAAAATCGCCATCGCCGGAAGCGATTCCCACACCATCGCCGGGGTGGGATTGACGTATACGGAAGTCCCGGGCGTCCGTACGGTTGATGAATTCTTTGCCGGGCTGCGCGCCGGGCGCGGGCAGGTCCATGGAGCGCATGGCAGCTACGCAAAGCTCACAGCGGACGTTTATTCCATCATTAAGGCGCTTCTCTGCGACAAACCCTGGGTGCTGGCGATTTCACCGCTGGCCGTTCTCGTCCCGGCATTCACCCTGGGCCACTGGATGAACGAAATCCGTTTTTGCGAGAAGTGGACCAAACTCATGGTGGAAGGCAAGAAGCAGCCACGGATGCTCTGGGAAATGGATTCGAGCTTGGGGACCAACCTGGCAGGTTGAGGCCGATCATGGGCAAGTCCTACAAACCGACTTTTCACACGATACGCAAAGCACTCTATTTGCGGGCAATTTACACGCGAGAAATCTTTCTCGCCTATATATGCATCTTTCTGATTGAAAGCGCTTGCTTGTTTCCGGCCGTCTGGATGAGGTGAGGCGATGGCAGTCGCACGCAATGTCTGGGGATACATCGAACGCCGCGACCACCGGTTGATGCACCGGATGAACCGGTGGCGCGCGCCGCGCTGGATTCGGATCTGGATGATCACCGCCACGCGCATGGGCGATGGATGGATCTGGTACGGTCTGGGGCTGATGTTGCTGGCGTTCGGTGGGCCTCAGCGTTTTGTAGCCATTGGCGCTGCTGGCTCCGCGGCAACTTTCGGCATCTTTGTGTTCAAGGCACTGAAGAAACTCAGCCAGCGTCCCCGTCCATGCCAGATTGAGCCGCATTGCTGGTCGAAGGTTCTGCCGCCGGATCAATTCTCATTTCCATCGGGCCACGCGATGACGGCGTTTTCCGTCGCGCTGGTGGTGGGCTACTTCTATCCTTCGCTGGAAGGTTTGCTTTTTTTCCTGGCCCTCAGCATCGCACTGTCACGCATCGTGCTTGGGATGCATTACCTGAGTGACGTGCTTGCCGGGATGCTCCTAGGAGTTGCACTGGGGTGCGTTTCGATTACTGCGTTCGCCTCAATGGGGTTGGCCTAGCGGCCCTGTTCAGCGGCAATCCCTCTCTGCTGGAAAATTTCCGGCTCGGCCATGCCTCACAGTGGTTTCGGATGCGCGGCCAGAGCTTCACGGAACGCCGCAATATTGTTCTTGTCCACAATCGCGGTGCCAGTATCCACCCACGCAGGCATTGGCGGCGCTGGAGCGGTGCGCCAATCCTTGAATTCATGGACGGCGTTGTGGTGCAGGTCGTCCAGGAATTTTAGTCCGTAATAGCCCATCACGTACGGTTTCTGGACGATTGTCGCGGTGATGGCGCCGCGCTGGATCCAGTCAAGCGTTTCCGGATCCTTGTCGAACGTTACCACCGGAACCTTCCCCTCCATGCTGACGATATGCAGGGCATCCGCAGCGCCGGAACCGCCGGAAGCTTCCAGACTGATGATGCCGTCGGGTTTGTCTTTGCCGCGGAACATCGCGGAGATGGCATCATCCGCCACGCGCGAATCGCCTTTGTCGTCGATGGTCTTGCTAATCTTGACGTCGGGATACTTCTTGAGCGCTTCGGTTACTCCTCGCATGCGCTCGGAAATGTTGAACTGGCTGGGGGATGCTGATGACCGCGATGTTGCCCTTTCCTCCGAGAACCTCCGCCATGCGTTTGCCACTTTCCTGCCCGGCGCGGAAATTGTCCGTGCCGATAAACATTACGCGCTTGGAGTCCGGCGAGTCCGCATCCACGCAAATTACCGGAATGCCTTGCAAGACCGCAGTGTTGATGGGCTCCTTGAATATGTCTGGATTCGCGGCGGAGAGCATGATTCCCGAAGGCTTTTGCGCCACCGCCTGCTGAAAAGCCTTCAATTCTTCCTCTGCCGAAAACGCCGCGGGGCCGGTAAGCTCGGCCTTCACTCCCATCTGCTTGGCCGCATCGTTCAGGCCGGCCTCTGCTTCCTGCCAGTACGGCAAACCCGTGTTGAAAGCCACGAAAACGTAACGCTCTTCAGGCTGGTGGTAGGGCTGCTGGCAAGCTGCCAGCAAACCAGAGAGGAGAATGGCCGGGAGAAGAATGGGAATGTTACGAATTTTCATGGGAGGCCTCCTTCCAGAAATGTTCCAAGCGCGGGAAACGAGGTGAATGAAACTCAATTGGATTCGCCTACTTCGAGGGGTAAGCCTACCACATCAATGGCGGGAAGTTGTCACCAACACGTTTCCTCCCGAGGGCGTTCTTCGAAACGTTCGAATTTTGCGAAACAATTCGTCACACGGCAATGAATTGAAAATCGAGGAAGGCCCACAAGCCTTGTATATTGGTGCAAATGTCCAATGCGACCGTAGCGCTTCCAAAAGAAGAGAGTAGTGGGCTGCAAGCTTCTAACTTCGCGTTTTTAATCCAGGTTTCACGGCCTGGTTTGTGGTCGACCACGGCGATGTTTTACCTTATGCCGCTCGGCCACGCGGATCTTTTGCATTCCGGCAAACTCTGGCTGGGATTGTTTTTCGTGCTCTTCCCGCTTGGATTCTTGTTGTACGGCGTGAATGACATTGTGGACGCCGAGGCCGATCGGCTGAATCCGCGGAAAGGCACGTTTCTGTTTGGCTCGCGCGGCGCACGCGAACAGCTTGCGGCTTTGAAGTGGCAGGTGGCCGTAGTGCAAATTCCGTTCCTGCTGGCGTTTTACTTTTTGGTGGGGCCGCGCATCCTGTGGTGGTACGCAACGCTGCTGTTGGCCGTCGGTCTCTACAACGGCCCGCGTCTTGGATGGAAGGGACGCCCTCCGTTTGACGTGTTGATTCAAGCGAGCTATCTGCTCATTTTCGTTTTGAGCAGTTGGCTGAATAAGGCGCCGCAGCTCCCCTGGCAAACCTTTCTGTTTGGCGCGCTCTTTGCCATGCACTCGCACGTATTCGGTGAAGTGATGGACATTGAACCGGACCGCTTGAGCGGCCGGACGACAACGGCGACACTCATCGGCAGAGTCCCCGCCAAGTTCCTAATCGCCGGTTTCCTCTGCATCGAAACGGCGCTCGTGTACTTCTATTTTCAAGACACGATCATTGCGGGATTCCTCGCGCTGGGCATGCTTTGGTTTGTGCTGGATGCGGGGGCGACCTGGAAGAATCGTGCCTATAGTCCAACGGAAATGCGTTTATTTCTGTGGGGCTGGAACATCGCGGCATTGCTGGGCATCCTCTGGAATTGGAAGCAAGGCACGCTCACGCATGTAAACTCCTTGCGCTCCCTTTGAGCATGCAAAAGAAATATCTGCTCGAAATCAGTGTTGAAACAGTTGAAGCGGCTCTGGCGGCGGAACGCGGCGGCGCGGACCGCATCGAGCTTTGCGCTGACTTATCTGTCGGGGGTGTTACGCCAAGCGTGAAACTGATGGGAGCAGTGCGTGAACAGCTACAAGTCCCCATCTTCGTGATGATTCGCCCACGAGGAGGCGATTTTGTTTATTCCGACGCGGAGTTTGTCGCCATGAAAAGCGCCATCGCCTCCGCGAAGAAGCTCGGGCTGGACGGAGTCGTTCTGGGCATCTTGCAGAAAGACCGACGTGTCGACGTTCAGAGGACGAGCGAGTTGGTGGAATTGGCGCGGCCCTTGCCTACTACATTTCATCGGGCCTTCGATATATCCGCTGACTTACTTCAAGCGCTCGAAAATGTGATTCAAAGCGGAGCGAAAAGAATCCTAACGTCCGGCGGCGCGAAAGGCGCGCTGGAGGGAGCCGCGGTGCTCGCCGACATTATTGAAGCCGCGGGGGAACGGATCGTCATCGTGCCAGGAGCAGGAATCAACGCTGCGAATATCGAGCAGGTAGCGCGACGAACTAAAGCGCCCGAATTTCACTCCGGACTAACCACCGCTCTGCCCTATGGCAGCCGCGAGTACAAAAAGTTTGAAGAAGAGGTCCGCAAACTGGTGGAGCAACTAGCGCGGCTTTCGTAGGGGCACGATACATCGTGCCCTCCTTCTGTAGCGGCGGGTTTACCCCGCCGCTCTTCTCTTCTCCGCCTCGTTGCCAATTCGCGCCTGTCCGCTACCCGTCACTTTCTCTGTCTCCCAGTCCGGGAAGCGACGGCTTCAGCTTCCCCGCCGCCAGCGCATCCAAAGCGTGGAGCCGGCCCTTACGATCGCTAGCGCTCAAGCCACGCTCGCGGTAAAGCTCGCGCACAAAGTCCTCGGCCGAACGCTCCCCCTTTTTTGAGTTGCAATCGGGACAGCACGACACCAGATTGCGGTACGAGTTGCGCCCAGACTGTGCCCGCGGGACCACATGATCGAGGCACCTCCTGCGCCGGATCAGTTGGCGCAGGCAATAAAAGCACACCCCGCCCTCCCGCTCGTGGATAGCTCGCCGCAACGCCTGCGTTCGCAGGAAATCCATCTTTTCAAGGCTGGCCGCTCCCAGACGGGTCTCGGACTGACGGGAGGCCGCGCTTGTCGCCGTGCGCCGCACTGCGGGAACCTCTCCGGGCAGCCGCACGTGCACCACGTGACGAGCCTGGCTGTTGCGCTCGACTAAGCCCAAGACCCCTCGGGCAACCAGCCGGCGCACCGCCTCCCGCACGCTCCCGGTCGACAGGCCAACGCCCCGCGCCAGCCAGGCCATCGAAAACCGCAGCCGCTGCTTGCCTTCCAACCGGCTATGCCGCAGGAGATGAGAGTAGACTACGCGGTCAGTCCCCGAAAAATTGAGCTGCGGCGCAAGCACATCTTCAAAGTCTTTCCACACCTGTACTGCATCGAGTTTTTCGCTTTTCATTATTCTTGTCCTTAAGGGAGATAAAGAAGGCGGTGTCATCCCGCCTGTCCTGAGCGTAGTCGAAGGGAACCGGGTCGCGCCCTGTGCGAACGTGGGTGAGGGATCTGCTTGTTTAATGTAGGGGCGCGCTTTAGCGCGTCCCTTGTTTCGGCTTTGCCCGCCGTATTTCGTAGCGCCGGCATCTTGCCGGCTCTTCTCTTTGTCCCGGTGCACTGCTGTGCCCGCCGCGCTGTGGGCGCGGCAAGTTGTTGTAGGGGCACGACATGTCGTGCCCTCTCTGACTTCAATGCACGCGCTTTAAGGGAGGCAGGGCTTTAGGAACGCACCGCTCTAGCCGCGCCGTAAGAAACAGTGCCCCAAAACAAAGACGCCCCGATCGACGATCCCGATCTCGTCGGGACCAGCCTCGGGGCGCTAAAGGTGCACCTACAAACAAAAACGCCCTCGGGGAACCCGGGGCGCACTTTTCTACTCTTTCCTTATATCATGCGATTATCTTCCTGTCAAGTCCAAAATCAACAAACTATAAGCCCTGTAGACACAACACGTTAGAAGTCATTAGAAAAGGAAAAGAATTTCCATGGGATCGTCGGCTTGTGAGGAATTCTAAGTCCTTTGGATGCTGCGGGATAGCACTGCAAGAAAACGTCAAAACCCGCGCGCGCAAAACCGGCGCATGCGGCACCCTCCTCTCTAATCTATGATCCAGCCTATTCTCCAGCCGTCTGCACTCATTTGGTGTGGGGTATGGCGCCTATCGTTATTTCCACATGCGTGTACCGCTGCTTGTTTCCCAGAACCTCTGTGGTGATCACGACGAAACTCTTTGACCCACAGTCGAAGGTGGTCTGTGAGAGACTCCCGCCTGTTCCGTGACTACTGTAGTTTGAGACCGCACAGGCTTTGGCATCCATGTTTTCGACCGCGCCGGCAATCTCTTGAGCCAACTGGTCGGCGGCTTCCGCGTCAGGAAAGTGAAATGCTGCATAAACAACGCGTCCATCAAAAAACGTAACTTGCCCCTCGTGGCCCTTGGGAGCGGGTACGTTATTGATGCGGACAAGCCCTGTGTGCTTGTCGGACATGAGTTCAATATGTCGCGCACTTTCGGCGAGCGCCTTCTCGACTTGTTCAACGGTCATTCCGAGCGAGACCCCTGCTGTGCCGAAGGCGATGGACGGCTGCTC
>Ga0206952_10130_pt1 | contig 22586 bp, 19 predicted proteins | sample Alteio_BWOrgHeat_39_FD_152966 | JGI IMG/M metagenome (GOLD analysis project Ga0206952, IMG submission 152966) | Enriched cells from forest soil in Barre Woods Harvard Forest LTER site, Petersham, Massachusetts, United States -... | ecosystem: Environmental > Terrestrial > Soil > Temperate forest >... | reverse complement strand
AGTTATTGTCAGCGGCATGGCTCGGGGCATTGATGCCATCGGCCATCAAGGTGCCATGGACGCCAACGGCCGCGCCATCGGGGTTCTGGGAACCGGCATTGACGTCTGCTACCCAAAGGAAAACAAGAAGCTGTACGAGAAAGTGCTGGAGCGCGGTGCGATAATTAGCGAATTTCCGCTGCGCACGCACCCCGCGCCGGAAAATTTCCCGGTGCGCAACCGCATCGTCGCGGGAATGCCTCTCGGCGTGGTGGTGATTGAAGGCGCGCAATACAGCGGCTCGCTGATCACCGCGCGGCTGGCGATGGAATTTGGAAGAGAAGTTTTCGGCGTTCCCGGCAACGTCACACAGCCAGTCAGCTTCGCGCCGAACCAGCTCATCAAACAAGGAGCAAAGCTCGTTACGTGCGTCGAGGATGTCATCGAAGAGTTGCCGACACCCGTCCGGGCAGCGCTGCTACAGGCTGAGCAACCGGAAGCCGAGCAGCGCAATCTGATCGCGGCCGCATCGCTGAACGGCTCGCAGAAAAAGCTCTACGAGTTGCTCAACGCCGAGGAGCCCATGCCGATTGACGACATCGTGGAACGCTCCGGCTTGAACTCTTCCGACGTTCTGGCTACGCTGTTTGATCTGGAGATGAAAGGGATCATCCGCCAGTTGCCGGGCAAACAGTTCAGTAAGGTCTTGCTGTAGAGGCAGATAGGAGTTTGCATCGCTGGCTGGGAGGCCGGCATCCAATAGCCCAACGCATCCACCAGGCCCATCGCCGCATCAATACGTTGGCAACGGAACGGTCTGAGCCGTTGGCCTTAGGTAGCGAGAAGGACACACGCCCGCGCGGTTAGCCCTTCCTGCAGAACAGTACGGAGTTACAAAAGCTAGATGGCACGTTCGCTGGTCATTGTCGAATCGCCTGCAAAGGCGAAAACGATTAACAAGTATTTGGGACGCAATTTCACCGTCAAAGCGTCCATCGGCCACGTCATGGACCTGCCGAAAAAGACGATCGGTATCCGTCTGCCCGGAGAAGAAGAAGGCGGCAAGAAGAAAAAGCGCAAAGCGAAAAAGGGCAGCAAGAAAGTAAAGGAAGTACCGGCGGGGAAAATCATCAGGCTCGATGACGACAAGATTTTCGAGCCGACGCTGCAAATCATCGCCGGCAAAGGCAAAGTCATCAACGATCTTCGCAAGGCCGCGCAGTCTGCCGATGCCATCTATCTGGCGGGCGACCCTGACCGAGAGGGAGAAGCCATTTCGGCGCACCTCGCTCTGGTGCTTTCGAAGCCATCCAAGTACACGGAGCAGGAGCCCACTATTTCGCGGTTCAAGAAGAAGGACGCGAAACCGGAAGAGCCTGCCAAAAAAGTAGAAGAGGCCGCTCCGCAAAAAGAAGCGGTTGCCATCGATCCAAAGAAAATATTTCGCGTTACGTTCAATGAGATCACGCCCAAGGCTATCCGCGCGGCATTCGATAAGCCTCGCCAGGTGGACGCCAATCTGGTGGATGCGCAGCAGGCGCGCCGCGTGCTCGATCGCATTGTGGGCTACAAGATTTCACCCATTCTCTGGAACAAAGTGCGCCGCGGACTTTCCGCCGGGCGCGTGCAAACAGTGGCGCTGCGGCTGATTGTCGAGCGCGAGCTGCAAATCCGCGCGTTTGTTCCGCAGGAGTATTGGACCATTCACGCAATGCTGGACGCCGGGCAGCCGCCGCTATTCGAAGCGAAGCTCTTCCGGCACAAAGGCGAGGAGATTGAAGTCAAGGACCAGGCGGCCGCGGACAAGATTGTCGCCGCGGTCAGCAAAGCCAAGTGGCAGGTCGCGACCGTTGCGCAAAAAGAAAAGAAGCGCAATCCGCCGCCGCCGTTTACAACCTCGAAGTTGCAGCAGGCCGCCTACAACCGGCTGCGTTACACGGCAAAGCGCACCATGTCGCTCGCCCAGAAACTGTATGAAGGCGTCGAGCTGGGCGACGAAGGCTCGGTGGCGCTGATCACCTACATGCGCACCGATTCGGTGCACGTCTCAAATGATGCGTTGGCCCAGGTTCGCGAGTTGATCCCCGAACGCTTTGGCTCGAACTATCTCCCGGAAAAACCCAATTACTACAAATCGAAAAAGGACGCGCAGGAGGCCCACGAAGCAGTGCGCCCGACCGAAGTTATGCGCGCGCCGGAAGACGTCCGCAAGTATCTCGAGGAGGACCTCTTCAAGCTGTACCAGCTGATCTGGCAGCGCTTTGTCGCGTCGCAGATGCTCCCGGCGATTTTCGATCAGACGACCATTGATATTTCCGCGGGCGACTATACGTTCCGCGCCACCGGCTCGGTCCAGAAGTTCGACGGCTATCTGCGCGTCTACCAGATGCCCGCGTCCATTGCGGACCGCGAAGATGACGAAAAGGATGATGAAGGAGAAGGCCGGGCACTTCCGCAGGTGAAGGAAGGGCAGATCCTCCGCCTCGACAAAATTCGCCCCGACCAGCATTTCACCGAGCCGCCGCCGCGGTATAACGACGCCACGCTGGTGAAGGAACTCGAGGAAGACGGCATCGGCCGGCCTTCGACCTACGCGGCGATCATTTCGACGATTGTCGAGCGCGAATATGTCACCAAGACGCAAGGACGTTTTTCGCCCACGATGCTCGGAGAACGCGTCAGCACCCTTCTGGTGAAAAGTTTCGAAGATATTTTCGACGTGACGTTTACCGCGCGGCTGGAAGAAGAGCTCGACGAAATTGAAGAAGGCAAGCTCCCCTGGCGCGAAGCCGTCAAGGAGTTCTGGGAAAAATTCGTCGTGGACCTGGAAAAAGCGGACGATGAGATGCTTTCCTACAAGGCCGGCATCCCCACCGGGAAGAAATGCGAAAAGTGCGGCCAGGGCGAATTGCTCGAACGCATCAGCCGCCATGGTTTCTTCCTCGGCTGCTCGCGTTATCCCGACTGCGATTTCATTCAGGACCTCTCGCCGGAACTTCCCGAAGAAACCGGTGGCGAGCCCAAGATCGAATATTGCGACAATTGCGGTAAGGAAATGGCCATCAAGCGCGGCCGCTTCGGCACGTTCCTGGCCTGCAAGGGCTATCCGGACTGCAAGACCACGCGCCGCCTCGTTCAGGGCACACGCATCGCGCACCAGCCGGACGAGCCGCTCGACGAGAAGTGCACGCTGTGCGGCAATGGCTTGATAAAAAAACACGGCCGCTTCGGCGAATTTATCGGCTGTTCCGGCTATCCCAAGTGCAAGTACACGCGGCCAATCACCATGGGCATCAAGTGCCCGAAGTGCAATGAGGGCGAGTTCGTCCGCCGCGGCAGCGCCGGGAAGGGCGGTCGCGGTCGCCCGCGCATTTTCTACGGCTGCTCGCGCTACCCGGATTGCGATTTCACCACGCCGCACATGCCCATCGCCGAGCCATGCCCCAAGTGCGGCGCGCCCTTCATCGTCGAGAAGCGCACCAAGATCGGCACGGTCCATTCCTGCCTGAAAGAAGGCTGCGATTGGGAGAAGCTCATTCCCGATGCTCCGCCGCAAACGCAGCCGGAAGAAGATCCGGTCCCCGTGGCAGCCAAGTCCTGATTCAACTGCATCCAAAGAAACAGCACTGCAAATCTCCCTTCTGTGAGTGAGCACGCTCCTATACTGTATGGGGAAGCCCTCGACGGAGTTTTGGCCGGGAATGAAGCAAGCCATTGCCAGATATCTTGAGTATCTTCGATCGGTGAAGAACTCTTCGCCGCATACCATTTCGAACTACGGAAAAGACCTCGACCAATTTCTTGTTTATCTTTCTCCGCCCGGCTCGCCTCCGCCCGCGCTCGCGGCCGTTACGCACTCCGTGATCCGCGAGTTCGTCGGGCATCTTCACAACCACGGCCTGCAGAAAAGCTCGATTGCGCGAAAGCTTGCCGCGTTGCGTTCGTTTTTCAAATATTGCGTCCGGGAAGGACATTTGAAGGAAAATCCCGCGCGGCTCGTGCCAACTCCGAAACTGCCGAAACGCATTCCTTCCGTGCTATCCGCCGAAGAAATGAGTGGCTTCCTGAATCAATTGGCCGGAACGGGCCCCTTAAACCAGAGATCTAGCTCCTCATTGAGAAACCGTGCGCAGTTTCCGACGTCTGTCGCCAGGACTTCGTCCGCCAAAAGAAAATCAGGGATTGCTGCGATCCCGGAGGAAGGATTACTTCTCCGCCGCGACCGCGCTCTTCTCGAACTTCTCTATGCCGCCGGACTTCGCGTCAGTGAACTCACTGGCCTCAATCTCGCCGACATGGAGCAAAAAGAGCGCATTCTGCGCGTCCGGGGAAAAGGCAACAAGGAGCGCATCGTCCCTTACGGAGCCAAAGCCCAGGAAGCGCTCGACAAATACTGGCCGCTGCGCGAACAGCTTCTGCATCAGGCCGCTGGCTCGCGCGCCAGCCGGCGCGCCGCTCCTCACGCGGAAGCTATTTTCCTCAACTACGCAGGCCGCCGGCTGACGCAGCGCTCCGTCGGCCGCATCGTCAAGAAATACGTGCGCCTGGCGAACGTCAACTGGGACCTGCACCCTCATTCGCTGCGTCACGCCTTCGCCACGCATCTCCTTGCCGACGGCGCCGACCTTCGCGCCATTCAGGAATTGCTCGGCCACCAGTCCCTCTCCACCACGCAAAAATACACTCACGCCTCTATCCGCCAATTGATGGAAATCTATGACAAGGCCCACCCGCACGCGTAATCTCAAAATTCAAATTACTAATCTTGTCTCCGACATAAAAGCAAACGCGGCAGCCGAAGCTGCCGCGTTTGAAGTTTGCTACCGGAGTGACGGTCTTGTCGTTGGTTAGAAGAAGAAGCGGGCGCCGAGCTGCACCTGGCGCGTGGAGTAGGCAAAGTTGCTGTTGGCGTTGGTAACGTGGCCAAACCCAGCGTTGGGGCCGAGGCAGGGATGGCCGGCGCTGCAGGGCGTTCCGTTGATATCCGTCAAGCTGGCGCTCGTGTCGATGAAATAACCCAGGTTAGTGACCGTCGTCGCGTTGATATGGTTGAAGAGGTTGAACCCTTCACCGAGTAATTCGATCCTGAACCGTTCGGTAATGGGAAACGATTTCGAGACGCGCAGATCAACAACCTGTGTGCGCGGCATGCGGAAGGTGTTACGGCCGAGGCCTGGAATGCCCTTTCTGCCGTTGCTGCCATCGATGCCGCTGCTCAACCCACCGGGAGCATTACCCGACGTTACGAGTGAGTACGGCAAGCCGCTTTGCGCTTGATAGATCGGCGCAGCCTCCCAGCCACTCACTAGGTAATTGCGCCATCCCTTGGCATGCCAGGGAGACGTCAGTACGGCGTTTAGAACGAACCGCGCGGGAACGTTGAAGTTGGAATTGCCGTATTCCTGCTTGATGTCAAAGGGGTTCAGCAAGTCGTTGGTGTCGGTGAAGGTCGTCGCGTTTTCGCCGGTATCGAGCGCGTGCGACCAGGTGAAGTTTGCTCCGAACGAGACGTTGTTCGCGACGCGATGAGTAATTTGCGCAGTTACCGCATTGTAATTGGAATCGATGCCGCTGAAGATATTGGTAATCGCGCCAAAGTTCGGATTTGGACGCGGGCCTGTGAAGAGCGGCACGGTAACGGTGGTGTTTTTCAGCGCGTTCGTTCCGGCCTCGACGGTATATGTGAGGGTCTTGGTGGAAGGGCTGATGTTGGTATCCACGAAGTCCGGCAGGTCATGGCCGAAGCTGCCGAGGTAAGTCAAGCTGACGGCGGTGTTCCATCCGATCTCCCGTTCGATGCTGAGATCCGTTTCGTAGACTTTGGGAGCCTGGAAGTGAGGATCGAAGAATACGGCAGCCAAAGCGCTGGCGTTGGCCGTGGGGGTCGCGGTGAAGATCTGTGGAAACGTGATCGGCACGGGATTCGTGGCCGAAGGATTGAAGAGAAAGGAGAGCTGCCCGTTGGGATTGCCGGTGTTCGTAAGGGCATTGCTGATGGCCGAGTTTATGATGCGGCCATAGTAGATGCCAAAGCCGGCTCGCAACGAGGTCTTGCCGTCTCCTCGGATGTCCCACGCCAAGCCCACGCGCGGTCCGAGATTGTTGGTATCGGACGGCAGGTGCCCGGTTTGCGGGATCGCCGGATTGATCAGGTTGGCGAATGGAGAAGGCAGACTCTCGTAGTCGTAGCGCAACCCGAGAGTTACAGTAAGCCGCGGAAGAACGCGCCAGTTGTCCTCAACGAAGAACCCGTAGTCGTTGGTGGTGAACTCAAAGCCCAGAGGTCCGAAGGCCTGCTGGAAGCTGCTATAGCAGGCTGCAGAATGCACAGCCGCGCCCACAGTGCAGTGGTTCGGTGAAATAAAGTCCGAAACAAAATTGGTCAAGTTCGAGTAGCTGAAAGAGCCAAACTGGAAGCGCAAGTTCTGGCTCAAGTCGTCGGTGTGGACGATGTCGAAGCCAAATTTGATGGAATGCTTGCCTTTGCTCCAGGTGATCGTGTCGGCACCTTGCGTGCGACGCTCGTCCGGAAAAGCAGGCCGTTGCAGGAAGGTCGGAACACCCATATCGAAGCCGTTGCTGATGAAAACGTCGGGTGAAAGGCCGAATGGATTCTTGAATCCCGGAGGATTCACGAAGTTTGCGACCTCAAAGGGCGTCGGAGGCTGAGCGAATTCGAATTCAAAGTCGCGGCCGTATTGGAAACGCGCTTCGTTCGAGAGTGTGGGCTTGATGGAAGTATACAGTTTGGCGATGCCCCAAGTGTCGCGGACGTAGTCACTCCCGAAGCTGGCGATCCCGTCTACAACGGCGGTTTGTGTTTGAATGCCGGCGGGAGAAATCCAGCGCAGGCGGTTGACTTCGACCGTGGCATGGTTCTTCGAGTTAATCTCCCAGTCCACCTTGGGGAAGAAAATCGTTTGCTGGCCCTTGCGCGGGACGGTCCCCAACTCCGTGGTCAGGTCAGCCAAAACGGTATTGTAGTCAGTCATCGCCTGGGCGGTGGTTATTCCCAAATTGCCTGCCAGCGTGTTCAGATTTGCGGCCGAAGGAGTTGCAAAAAACGTCTTTGGATTCGAAGCAATGGCGACGCCCGGAAAATTGCGATCGAAGCGGTCGAAGGCAAAATAAAAGAACAGCTTGTCCTTGATGATAGGGCCACCGACACCGAAGCCATAGATGTTGCGCTTGTCCTCTGGTTTGATCGGGAACGCTTGGAAAACGCCCGGAGAGGTTTGCACCGTCAGCGTCGTGAATGGGTTGGTGGCAGCCCATTCATCGTTGCGATTGTAGCCGTAGACTTCACCATGGATTTTATTTGTGCCGCTCTTGGTGACCGTGTTGATGACACCGCCGGTGGCGCGCCCGTATTCCGCAGTGTAATCGGAAGTGTTGACTTGGAATTCCTGGACGGCGGCCTTGGCGCTGGAATAGCCTGCGCGTGTCCGTCCGCGTTCTTCGGAGAAGAAGGCCTGATTGTTGTCCGCGCCATCGACCGTATTGTTGTTGAGCAGCGTGCTTTGACCGCGAATACTGAGCAAGCCGAAACCGTTGTTGTCGTTCACCACCCCGGGTGTCAGCAGCGCGAAATCCGACCAACGACCGCCATTGATCGGCAGGTTGCTGATTTGGACCTGATCGACGATGGGGGCAAAGTCCGGCGAAGAGGTGTTGATCAGCGGCAATTCTGCTGAAACCAGTACCGTGGCTGCACCGGAACCTACTTGCAGATGCGGGTTCAGTTCGGTGATCGATCCGATTTCCACTACGACTTGCTCGGCGCGAAAGGCTGCGAAGCCAGGCGCCTCCACCTTGACGGTGTAACTGGAGGGTTGGAGCTTGCCGACGCGGTAGTAACCAGTATCGTCGGTCGCGGTCGTTTGTTCCTCGTTTGTCCCGTTATTCTTGACGACGATCTTTATGTTCGGCAAGACCGCGCCGCTTGGATCATAAACCGTGCCGGCAATCGCTCCGTCCGTTGTGGACTGCGCACTTGCCGATGGCGTTGCCGCAAGACAGACAAACAATGCGAAAACCAACCCCACAACAAAAACCCCACCTGTAGTCCTCTTCATGAGAGGAGCCTCCTTAGCGAATCAGAATGTCTGCAACAAGGGCACCCACTGACCGAAGCGATAGCCGTCACAGAGGGGTTTCTCTGCTCGATTGAGAGGCCGTCTTCCTCAGCACAATCTCGTTGCCAGAATTACTCCACGGCATGATCCGATGAGCCATGTTTCTAGCGCATAAACGGGTCATAGTCAATCTGTTACACTTCTGGCATCGGAGGAGAATCTTGGTGCACCGTAATTCCTCTGCGGCATCAAACGAAACGCAGTAGTTTTCTTTCACAAGCGGTCCGCAGGGGCTGATGGTGGACTTTAAATCTCTGGTTTGGAGCCTTTTTTTGCTTGTGGCTTCCTGCAGCAGTACCAAATTTTCCCACATTCGACCTGAATCTCTCTCCCAAATGGGAAGTTAATTTCGGACTGGGCGTGGCGTTGACGCGCTCAACGGATCATTTGTTCGCCAAAATGATTCTCGGCTACCGTTTCGATTTCTGACGCGTCTCTTGGAAGGAATGACGGGGAATCAAACATGAACTACCACCTTGCGCAGATTAACATCGGACGCCTGCTGGCTCCGATCGATGATCCGAAGATCGCCGAATTCGTCGCTCAACTCGAACCCATCAACGCCCTCGCTGACAACTCACCCGGCTTTGTCTGGCGGTTGCAATCCAGTTCCGGCAACGCGACCGATATCGCCTACAACGAAGACCCGTCCGTCATGGTCAACATGTCGGTGTGGGAATCCCTGGAAGCATTGCGAGGCTACGCCTACAAATCGAACCACATGAAAGTTCTCCGCGACCGCGCTAAGTGGTTCGAAAAGATGGATAAACCAATTTACTGTCTCTGGTGGATTCCGGCGGGCCACATTCCCACCGTGGCTGAAGGCCGCGAGCGCCTGGAGCACTACCAGTTGCACGGCGCGACCCCCTTCTCCTTTTGGTTTTCGCAGCACTTCCCACAACCCGCCGACGAGAGCGTGCCAGCCTAGATCGCCCGCGCTGCCATTGGCCGATACGTGACGAATGAGGCCTCCGATTGCTGAACGCTAGCACCTCAGCGGATGCCACGAAGAAATTCCGTCGCGCCTTCGTTGCATTCCTGCCAGGCATCCGCTTCGCTGTGCGGGCTGTGCTTGCCGTTGCTTATGAATCGAAATGTAGCTTCAGGGAGTGCTTGCCACACCATCTCCATTTCGCCGGGTTCGGTGCGGGGATCAAGGCTGCCGTGAAGAAATAGTGTGGGGACGCTGAGCTCGCCCAGCCGGCCGTCGTACAGATCCTCGTCCGGCCGCCGGACGCTATCTGCGATCCGAAACCAAACTCCGCAGTTGCGCCGCAAAACCGTTTGCCAGTTGTCTTCTCCGTGGTCTGCCGCGAGCACCTTGCGTGTATCCTCACTCAACTCTTCAGGGTGTGCGGAGAATCGCTCGAAAAAGGAACGTGATCCGGGTTTTCTGCGCAGGTAATGGAAGGCTTCGAGAATCAGGCTCGCGCAACGTTCGGGCGCCATCAGCCCCATCATCGCGGCAATCACGGAGCCGTCACTATGGCCCCAAAGATTCGCTTTCTCGATGCCAAGCGCCTCGAGGAATGCCAACGTTTCGCTCGCGGCACGGCGGTGGAAATCAAGTGGCATCTCTCCGTTGATTCGAGAAGACTGCCCGTAGCCAGAGCGGTCGGGGATCAGGATGCGAAACTTGTTTTCGAAAGTTGCGATTTGCCGGTCGAAGGGATAAAGAGCGTATCCCCAGCCGCCATGCAAGATGACGAGCGGCTTGCCGCTGCCGAATTCCCTGTAATGAATGATTACAGGACTGACGCCGGACGCGTGAGGGGAATGAGGTAACTCCAGGGTGGGCACCTTAGTTTTGCCACTCCGAGGGAAAAAGCGGGCCGTTCCAATGCGTTCTAGTTCTCGCGGCACGTTTCACGGTCCGTACAGTACGACACGGGAATCCTGGACTCAAGACCTCTGAAAATGAAAACGGCTGGCAGAGGAAGCTGCCAGCCGTCGTTACGTTACGTTCCGTTCCAGAAATCAGGCTAATTAGCGATGTCCGCCGCCGTGGCCTCCGCCACCACCGTGGAACCCACCGCCACCGCCGCCGTGAAACCCGCCTCCACCACCTCCGTGAAAGCCGCTTCCGCCACCACCGTGGAACCCGCCTGCGGCACCGCCTCGGAAACCACCGCCCGCGAATCCGCTACCATGATTGAAGCCTCCGCGTCCGGCAAATCCACGGCCCCGGCCATCAAAGCCCCGGCCACCGAACCCACGGTCAAAGCCACCGCGGCCAAAACGCCCACGGCCAAAACCGTCGCGGTCAAACCCGCGTCCATAGAAACCACGTCCGCCATAAAAGCCGTGGAACCAGGGACCGGCGCCGATAAAGACCCCGCCGTAGAACCAATCAGGGCCGTAGTAGCCGTACGGCGCACAATCATAAGGGTAGTATCCGTAGTAGCCGTAAGCGCACGCCGCGCCAGGACCGACGTAAACCGGGCCCACGCCAACCACAACTTGCGCCTGCGACGGAACCGCCGCAGGAAGCATGCAAATTGCCAGTAAAGCAAGATATTTTAGATAACGCATTTTCTTGACCTCGCCGAATCCCGAATGATCCCTCAAACTGGATCAGGACCCGCGCGCATTATTAGATGTCTTGGTTTCATCCAAGGCACCTACATAGTTAACTCCAAAGCGGCAAAAAAGTTGCGGTCCCTCCTCGGAGCTGAGCCGCAAGGACTTAGTCTACAAAGTGCATCACCCCGCGCTATTTCGCTCGTTGACGATGTAGGCCACCAACCACTATAATTGGGGTTTGCGTTTAGCTCTTGGAGGGTCGATGTACGCCGTTATTCAGACCGGGGGAAAACAGTATCGCGTCGCACCGGGCGACACCATTCGAATCGAGCGCGTTAACGGAGAGGTCGGCGAAAAGGTCAACTTTGGCTCCGTCCTGGCCGTCCACACGGACGACAAAAAGGTCTTGTTGGGCGCCGATGCCGGCAAAGCCAGCGTCAGCGGCAAGATCGTCGCGCAGGGCCGCGCCAAAAAGATCACCGTGCTCAAGTTCAAGAAGGGCAACCAGTACAAGATTTCTCGCGGCCACCGGCAGAATTACACCGCTGTGGAAGTCGGCGATATTAAGCTCTAACTCTTTCCGGCCACAAATCTTCAAATTTTGATGGCTTCGAAAAAAGGATTACGTCATGGCACATAAGAAGGGCGGCGGTTCCTCTACCAACGGCCGCGATTCACACGGACAAAGGCTGGGCGTCAAGCGCTTCGGCGGGCAGCTCGTCAACGCGGGCACCATTTTGGTGCGCCAGCGCGGCACCAAACACCAAGCTGGCGAAAACGTCGGTCAGGGCAAGGACGACACGCTCTTTGCGCTCGTCACGGGGTACGTCAAGTTTCTCGATCGTGGACGCCACGGCCGTTTCATCACCGTGCAGCCCGCCGAGCAAGCCAAGTCCGCCGCAAACTAGCCGCGTTTCGTAGCACAGACTTTTAGCCTGTGCGCCCTGGATTTGCTCTTATGTGATGCGCCTCCGCGGTCCGGCCTGGACTGCGTTTTTCTTTTCTTTGCGTCTACTGGGCCGAGACGCAACTCAACGGTCCGCCCGGAAAGAATTTTTTGTAAGCGCTGCGCCCGTGCGCGGGGATAATGGCCAGCCCCGGAACTTTTCCATGCAGTTCGCTGAGCCGCCCGACGATCTGGTCTGCGAGCGCCCGGTCATTGTCGCTGTCTTGCAGGATGAGCGACTTGCCGACGCGCTCCTCGAACCCGCGCTCGTCGTCAACGGCATCGCCCACGTAAAACATCCGTCGCGTGGGAGACAGGTTCACGAAGATGCCCACGCTCCCAGGCGTATGTCCGCGGAGAGGCACGACGACCACCGAGCCATCCTTGTAAAGGTCGGCGCTCTCGTCAAACGTTTCGTACGGCGTCGCATCAAACTTTAGAATGGATGCGGAATTCGGCGGAAATTTCCGGGCGTGCGCGGCAATCGTGAACCCTTTGGCTTGCACGCTGGGATCGTTGGCAAATTGCAGCTCTTCGCGCGTCAGCAGCACCGGCAGCGGTGGCAGGTCGATCAGCCCGCCCGCGTGATCGAGGTGCACGTGCGACAGAATCGCCCAGCGCAGCTTGGCGGGATCCTCGCCGATGCGCCGCAGCAGTTCCGGCAGCGGAACGGCCGGGTTCAACTCTCCGGCGAGAGACTTGAGTTTGAGTCGCAACAGGAGCGGATAGACGCTGACCTCTTCGCTGAAGTGGCTCGAGTTGCCGGTATCAATCAGCAGGTCGCCTGCGGGATGCCTCACCAGGATGCTCCCGGCGGTCGAGCCAAAGGAAAAGCTGCTGAACGTTTTTCCGGTTTCGACCCAACACGCACTAACACCAGGAATCGTGGGAATCACCGGAATGACGCGAGCATGTGGAGCAGCAGCGGGGAGAGGCGTTCGCCGGAAGTACAGCAGGTACAATGAGGCGGCCACTACGGCCACGAGGATGAGAAGCAGTCGGACGAATAATCTGAACACGCGGAGCATCGGGCGCGGCCTCCGTTCAGCCATAGCGCGTTTCACTGGTTCGCTTATGTTATCGTTTTCACGGGCGACCGCATAGCGTTTCACTCGATTGGAGCCTTTCGTGTTTGTTGATGAAGCGAAAATACTTGTGAAGGCCGGCAACGGCGGAAACGGTTGTATCGCGTTTCGCCGCGAAAAATACGTGCCGCGCGGCGGGCCTTCCGGCGGGGACGGCGGAAACGGCGGCAGCGTTTATCTCGAAGCCAATCCGAACGACAACACGCTCTTGCGCTATCGCTACAATCGGGAATTCAAAGCTGATCGCGGCCGCCATGGCGAAGGCTCCAACTGCACCGGCCACTCCGGCGAGGACATGATCCTTCAAGTTCCCGTTGGCACGCTGGCTTTTGATGACCAATCTGGGGAAACCATTGCTGACCTCGCGACCCCCGGCCAGCGCGTTCTGATCGCGCACGGCGGACGCGGCGGTCGCGGCAATCAACACTTTGCGAAGCCTTGGCACCAGGCTCCGCGCGAGCACGAAGACGGCTTTCCCGGCGAGGAACGCCATCTCCGCTTGGAACTAAAACTCCTCGCCGATGTCGGACTAGTTGGTTTTCCCAATGCGGGTAAATCCACTTTAATTTCCGTGATCTCCGCGGCGCGCCCGAAAATTGCCAACTATCCCTTCACCACGCTCGAACCCAACCTCGGTGTCGTCAACGCCGACGGCGGCACCGGCGGGCACGGCACCGAACTCGGCCGCACGTTCGTCGTCGCGGATCTCCCCGGCCTCATCGAAGGCGCACACTTGGGCGCCGGCCTGGGCATTCGCTTCCTCCGCCACGTCGAACGCACGCGCCTGCTCGTTCATCTGATTGACACGAGCGATTCGAACGCCGATGACCCGGTCCACTCCTTCGAAATCATCAACGGCGAGCTTGCGGCCTTCAGCGAATCCCTGACGGAAAAACCGATGATCGTGGTGGCCACCAAGCTCGACGCCACCACGGACCGCACGCGGCTGGAAGCGCTTCGTGATTTCTGCAAACAGCGCGCCCTCGAATTTCACGCCATCTCCGCGGTGGCGGGTGACGGCGTGAAGGATCTCGTCCGCTCCATCGCCGATGCTTTGGACAAGATTCCTCGCGCGGTTCACGATTCTTCGTTGGACTTGCCACATCTGCCAACGGAAAATAACCAAAGCGCATCAGGCCATGATTCGTTGTCCGCACACGTCAAAGATTCATGAGAAAATTAGGCAGGCCCAATTCAAGGCTGCTCCAAGCTTTGAGCTATCTGCATTTCGAATCGTTGAAGTTTGCCGTTTGCAGCAGCTTAAAGAGAGCCGTTGCCATAGAATACTTGTTCTGTCTTACTGAGAACTGAAACGGACGACTGAAAACTTCTTTGGGAGAAGCATTGACCACCGCGCAGGCGCACCGCACCGCCGCCAAACATCATCCTCGCCGTATCGCGCTTTTTGGCGGCTCCTTCGATCCCATTCATAATGGCCATCTTTCTATCGCCCGCGCCGCGGACCGCCGTTTCAATTTTGACGAAATGCATTTCATCCCGGCCAGCCGCCCGCCGCACAAACTGAAGCAACACCTGGCTCCCTTCCCGCATCGTTTTGCCATGGTCTCGCTGGCCTGCACCGAGCATCCGCATTTCGTTCCTTCTCTTGCCGAGGCCGGGGAAGACTTCAGCGGCACGCAACTCCACTATTCCGTGGACACCGTGCGCTACTTCCGACATGTCTACCACGGCCACGGCGACCGCATCTATTTCATGATTGGCGCGGACGCCTTTCTCGATATCCCCACGTGGAAGGAATACGAAACGCTCCTCGGCTTGTGCGATTTCGTCATCGCCAACCGCCCGGGCATTCGCTCGGAAGCTCTTAGACTTGTCATTCCGCCGCACCTGATGGCGCGGCCAGATGCTAAGAAGGAAGCGGAGAACGGGCATCCTTCGCAAGTCGTTGCGCACCTGCAACGCACCACGGTGTATCTCCTCGAAAACGTTTCGAGCGAGGTGTCCGCCACCGACATTCGCCGGCGCAGCAACCGCGGCCAGGCCATTCATGGACTTGTTTCCGCGCGCGTCGAAGAATACATTCTCAAACAGGGACTTTATCGATGAAGTTCGAATCTTTGCCACAGGGTGTGCGCCTCGCCGTCGAGGCTGCACAAAACAAAAAAGCAGCAGGCATAACTGTTCTGGACCTCAGCGGGGTCGGCGCTTTCACCGACTTTTTCGTCATCTGCACCGGCTATAGCACGCCGCAAGTGCAGGCCATCTGCACCGAAATCGAAGAACAGCTTCACAAAAATATGGGCCGTTCGCCCGAGCATCGCGAAGGTCATCGCTCCGCTGAATGGGCCTTGCTCGATTTTGGGGGCTTCGTTGTTCACGTGTTTGGCGATCAAGCTCGCCGCTATTACGATCTCGAGCGTCTCTGGCGCTCCGCCCCCAAACTGGAAATTCCCGACGAGCCCGAAGCTGCATCCTCCGGCCGGCAATCTTCCAACTCGCCCTTCGGCCATGAACCATTTACCGACGAAGCGGCTTCCCGTCGTCCGCTCGGTGGCCGCTCGTAACCATGACCGCGGAACGATTGCCGTGGGTCGCCGCGGATCCCGCGTCGTTTCGCCTCTTCGAACTCGCCGAAAAAGTTGCTGTCGCTCCCGCCACTCTTTTGATTACTGGCGAAAGCGGCACCGGCAAGGATCATCTCGCGCGTTTGGTCCATGAGCTCGGTCCGCGCCGCGATTCGCCTTACCTTAAAATTGACTGCGCCAGCCTTCCGCCGCAGCTTGTCGAAAGCGAACTCTTCGGGCACGAGCGCGGCGCGTTTACTGGCGCGGTCGAGCGCAAACTCGGGCGCTTCGAGCTAGGCGGCAACGGCACCATTGTTCTCGATGAAGTCGCCGCGCTTTCCCCCGGCGCGCAGGGAAAACTTCTGCGCATCTTGCAGGAACGCACGTTCGAACGCCTTGGCGGCAACGAGACTCTGCACATCGAAGCGCGCCTTATTGCCCTCACCAACGTGGATCTCCCCGCCGCGGTGAAGGTCGGCACCTTCCGCGAGGATCTTTTTTTCCGGCTAAACGTGCTGATGCTCACGGTTTCTCCGCTCCGCGAGCGCCGCGCGGACATTCTTCCGCTTGCTGCTCATCTTCTCGTGACGCTTCGCTCCGTCCACAGCCGGCCCAACGCGCAACTCAGCGAAGCGGCGCAACGCATGCTCGGCGCCTACGCGTGGCCCGGTAATGTCCGTGAACTCCGCAACGCTCTCGAGCACGCCGTGGTTTTTTCTCGCGGTGGCCGCAAAGCAGCCAAGCCTGAAATGGACAATTCTGCGGCCGCGCAAGAACCTGGCAGTTCCGCGGCTCCCGCCGGCAAAGACCTACTCGAGCCTGACAACTTTCCCGATAGCGTCCGCGCCGCCGCACCCGGCGCCGTCAGCTCCATCGCCGGCCTCCGTACTCTCGAGGAAATCGAGCGCGAAGTCATCGCCGCCACCCTCGAAGCCACCCACTATCAGATCAGCCGCTCCGCCGAAGCTCTCGGCATCAGCCGCAAAACCCTCCTCGAAAAACGCAAGAAATACGGCCTGAAATGATGTTGCAATGGCGGAGCGCAAAATCGAAACTAGAAATTGGACAATTGAAATCGAAACTTAAAACTTCTAGCTCGTGGGAAAATTCTTCCTGTGCTCGTCCAATCTCTCAACTACAATTCTCTCTTTCTTACTGACAGCTGAAAACTGAAGACTGAGAACCTCCCATGCGAATTCGCCTCCTCATGCTCGGAAAAACCCGCCGCCCCGAACTTCGCGCCATCCTCGACGATTACGTAAAGCGCATCAGCCGCTCAAGCCCCATCGAAATCACCGAAGTCCGCGACGGCGATGCCGCGATCAAAAAACTCGACGCTGATCGCGCTGCTACCGCAGTCCTTCTCGACGCCGCCGGAAAATCTCTCGATTCGAACGGCCTCGCCAAATGGCTCGGTGAACTCCGTGACCGCGGCACCCGCGAACTGATCTTCCTCTGCGGCGACGCCGACGGCTTCCCGGAAACTCTCCGCCAGCGCACCCACCAAAAACTTTCTCTCAGCTCCATGACCTTCTCTCACGAACTCGCGCGCGTGATGCTCGCCGAGCAGCTCTACCGCGCCTTCGCCATCCTCTCCGGCAGCCCCTACCCGAAATAGTGCGCGTGGTGTAAAACTGTAAACATGTCCATCCACATTTCCGCGGACGCCAATCAGCCCTCCGCCACCATCGAAATCCCTCTCGAAAATCCGCTCCCCGACTACGATCTTCACCAACTCGAACACCCCACGCCCCGTGATGTGGACGCCGTCCTCGTCTCCCAGGGTTTCCGCGATCTCGTAGATGACGCCCGCGGTGTCCTCATGGACCTCCTCGCCCATCCTCCCTATCAGGCCAACTCCCCGGAGCACGCCAATCTCGATTTCACGCATTCGGCGCCACTGCCCCTCGAACTCACGCAACTCACCGGCGCCATCTGCCCCGGCGGCGACGAAACCTACCGCCCCGGCATCTGGATCGTCCTCCGCGATCCCCACGCCAAACACGGAACCGCTCTTCCCCAAGCCACCCAGGAGCGCATCGCCTCTATCGCCGAAGAACTCGTCAAACGCCTCCAGCTCGCGTAGTCACGCTGCTCGCATCGCGCACTTGCGATTTGTCTGGCGGGGAGTGGGTCAGTCTCCGATTGGGCGTTAATCAGGCTTGTGCCGCTGCTGCTGTCGCGGTGGTCGTCTATTCAGACTCATCGTCTGACCCGTGCTTTTTTCGAACCCACGGCTCTCCAACCTTGGAGCGTTTGGCGTACCAGCCAAGCTGCAGGTCGGCTAATTCAGCCAGGCCAGGGTCGGAGTCGACCGGATGGTGAAAACAGGAGAGCACGGGGCCACCTCCGTCTGCCATGCTGTTACCAAGAAACTGCCACGCCCCATCTTCAGCATCGCGTGAGACGTATGTGACTGGCTCGGTCCCGTTGTGAACCGCTTGGGAGAGATAGACTCCCGTGTGCGGAGGATCTGAGAATTTCCAGTTGAAAAGACTGCTTTTCGGATCGGTTGAGGCCCAAAAATCGCTTTCGACTCTGGTCATGGGAGCAGCGGGCTGCATCAACGGCTGCTCAAACCCTTTGTCAAACTCTCGGTCCTCCGGGAAACGATTCTCGAGGTCGGGATACACAGCTTGAAGCACAGGGAAGTCAGCGCCATCGTAGTACCAACTCGCCCAGCCCATCAGTTGTGTTATCCACTTTGGATCAACAGGACGGAACTCGCATTCGACTTTACCCACGAGGTCACGGTGTCGCCCGATTGTGAGATCAGCACCGGCGCGGATCAATTTCGCGGCTTCGTTCAAGGCGAAGTGTGCGGTTTCTGGAAGCAGCCCGACGGTAATAAGTTCGGGTTTGGCGCAAGTGTCGAAAATGCCGATGGTGTATGACCATCCCAGGCCGTAGTTCGTCCGCTTCACGCTTACGACAGAACAGCCAAATTCCTCGATATGCCCGATCGTGCGTTCATCCTCTGCGCACAACTGGCTTTCCCTGAACTTTCGTGTTCTTGCGGTTTCGAAGTCTCTCTTGTTTGAAGTCATGTAAGTTCGCTGCCATGCTTTGCATGGATCAGCTCAACCCAGTGAACTATACACGAAGGAAACCGGACTATCGAAGATGGCTGATAAGTCGCCTAACCGGAAACTGATCCACTACCGTCTGGCACACAAACTTGACCTTTTGCGGGCGACTCCTCAAACTCTAATCTTTTCGCCGTGCCTCGCAATTCTTCCTAGAGGCCAAGCGCTATGCCGGAAGAAAAAGGACTGCTCATCGTTTACACCGGCCCGGGCAAGGGCAAGACCACCTGCGCCCTGGGCACGGCATTTCGCGCGGTCGGCCAGGGCTTGCGCGTCTTAATGGTCCAATTCATAAAAGGCTCCTGGCACTACGGCGAACTCGACGCAGCCAAAATGCTCGGCGACGACAAATTCGAAATCCGCCCCATGGGCCGAGGCTTCGTCAAAATCGGCGGGGCGGAGACCGATCCCGAAGACATCAAGCTCGCCCAGGAATGCTGGCAAACCGGCCGCGACGCCATTTACAGCGGAAAATACGACCTCGTCGTCCTCGACGAGATCAACTACACCATCAGCTACAAAATGCTCGAGGCCGACGAAGTCGTCGAGGCCCTCAAAAACCGTCCCGAGCGCGTCCACGTCATCTGCACCGGCCGCAACGCCCATCCCAAGCTCGTCGAGCTCGCCGACCTCGTAACCGAGATGCGCGAGGTGAAACACCCTTACACCAAGGGTATACTGGCCCAACGGGGGATCGACTACTAGAAGCCGCAATTCAGCGAGTGGCGATCAAAGTTGAAAGAGTCGAGGAAGCAAGCCCGGCGACCAGAAGTCTTTTCTTTCAACTAAGAACTAAAAACTGAGAACTGAAAACTTTCTGACATGGCCTGGTTCAAGCGCGAAAAAAGACCGATCGAGCAAGCCACCCCGCCCGAAGAGCGCCGCGTGCGCACCGAAGGCCTGTGGGTCAAGTGCGAGTCCTGCAACACCATCGTGTTCCGCAAGGATCTCGAAGCGAATCTTTTCGTCTGCCCCAAGTGCCAATTCCATTTCAAGATGAACGCCAAGCAGCGCCTGGAAATGCTCCTCGACGGCCGCTGGACCGAGCATGACGCCGGCATGACCTCCACCGATCCTCTCAAGTTCGTGGACACCAAGCCTTACGCCGCGCGCCTCAAGGAAGCCAAGAAAAAACTCGGCATGAACGACGCGGTCATCACCGCCGAAGGCCAGCTCAACGGCCGCCCCGTCGTTCTCTGTGCCATGGAGTTTGGCTTCATTGGCGGCTCGATGGGCGCGGTCGTCGGCGAAAAGGTCACTCGGGGCATCGAGCTCGCCATGGAAACGCGCCAGCCGTTTATCGCCGTCTCCTGTTCCGGCGGCGCGCGCATGATGGAAGGCACCATCAGCCTGATGCAGCTCGCCAAAGTTTCCGCTGCTCTCGCACGCCTCGACGACGAAAAGCTCCCGTACATCTCCGTCCTGACTGATCCCACCACCGGCGGCGTCACCGCCAGCTTCGCCATGCTCGGCGACCTCAACATCGGCGAACCCGGCGCGCTCATCGGTTTTGCCGGCCCGCGCGTCATCGAGCAGACCATCCGCCAAAAACTCCCCGAAGGCTTCCAACGCTCCGAATTCCTCCTCGAGCACGGCTTCCTCGACGCCGTCGTCCACCGCAAGGAATTGAAATCCTTCATCAGCAGCTCCCTCGATTTGCTTTTGACCTGAGATGAATTACGACGCATCGGTCCGCTATCTGCTTTCTCTCGGCCGCGAATTGGCCGCCCCCACGCAAGCCGCTGCCGCGAAGTTCGATCTCGAAAATATCTCGGTCCTCGCCGAACGTCTCGGCCGCCCCGATCGCGCCTATCCCAGCGCCCACATCGCCGGCACGAATGGCAAAGGCTCCACGGCGGCGTTCCTCGAATCGATCCTTCGCCGCGCCGGGTTCCGAACGGGGCTGAATACTTCCCCGCATCTCGAAAAAATCAACGAACGCATCCGCATCAACGGCACCGAAGTCAGCGACGAGGCCTTCGCAGAAACCTTCACGCGCATCCGCGGCGTCATCGAACAGCTTCTCGCCGCCGGAAAACTCCGCGCGCATCCCACCTATTTCGAAAGCGTCACCGCCATGGCTTTCGAATATTTCGCCCGCGAGCGCGTGGAATTTGCCGTCTTCGAAGTCGGCCTCGGCGGCCGCCTCGACGCCACCAATATTCTCTCCCCCGTCGTAACCATCATTACCCGCATCGATTTCGATCACGAAAATTTCCTCGGCCACTCCCTGCGCGAAATCGCCGGCGAGAAAGCCGGAATCCTGAAACGCGACGTGCCCCTCGTTCTCGCCGAGCAGCGCCCGGAAGCCCGCGAAGTCATTCTCACGCGCGCCCAGGAACTCGGCTGCCCTGTGACCGAAGCCGGCCCCGATCCCACCCTCGAACTCGCCCCCAGCCTTCTCGGTCGCTTCCAATTGAAAAACGCGCGAAACGCCGTCGCCGCCGCGCGCGTCCTCCAAGATCGCGGCTACCGAATCCCCGCCGGCGCCATCACCGAAGGCATCGCCAACACCGTCTGGCCCGGCCGCCTCGAAAAATTGCAATCCAATCCCGACGTCTACCTCGACGGCGCACACAATCCCTCCGCCGCTCTCGAGCTCGCCACCTTTCTCGACCAAAATTTCGCCGGCCGAAAAATTTGGCTCCTCTTCGCCGCCCTCCGCGACAAAGCCGTGGACGAAGTCGCCGGCCTCCTCTTCCCTCGCGCCGAAGAAGTCATCCTCACCGCGCCTCGCACTCCGCGCGCCATCTCCCCCGCGCAACTCGCCGAAATTGCCGGCCACCACGCCGCGCGCTTTTCGGTGATCCCCGAAGCCGAACAAGCCCTCGACTACGCCTTATCGAAAGCCGCGCCCGATGACGCCGTCTTCATAACGGGCTCTCTCTATCTCGTCGGCCAGCTCCGCCACTACTGGAAAAACCGGGCCCAGGTTCACGCCCGATGATTGCCGCCGAATCACCAGGACTTGTCTCCCAGTAGGGGCACGATATATCGTGCCCTACGGTCGAAGAATCAGCATGACTGCCAAAACCAAGCACAAACCATCGTCGTCCAAGCCTCTCGTCGGCATCATCATGGGCTCCGGCTCCGACTGGGACACCATGAAATTCGCCTCCCAAATGCTGACCGACCTCCATGTTCCACATGAAACGCGCGTCGTCTCCGCCCACCGCACCCCCGATCTGCTCTTCGAATACGCCTCCACCGCCGAAAAGCGCGGCATCGAAGTCATCATCGCCGGCGCAGGCGGCGCCGCACATCTTCCCGGCATGACCGCCGCAAAAACCGTTCTCCCCGTCCTCGGCGTCCCCGTCGAATCGAAAGCTCTGAAAGGCCTCGATTCGCTCCTCTCCATCGCGCAAATGCCCGGAGGCATTCCCGTCGGCACGCTCGCCATTGGCCGCTCCGGCGCCGTCAACGCCGCCCTCCTCGCCGCTGCGATCCTCGGCGCCAAATATCCCGCCATCCGCGAAGCCTCTCGCAAGTTCCGCACCGAACAAACCGGCCGCGTTCGCGCGAACCCCGATCCGTCCGTACCACCGCCGCCTAGCAGGAAGGGAAAGAGCAAGTGACCATCGGCATTCTCGGCGGCGGACAGCTCGGCTACATGCTCGCGCTCGCAGGCTATCCGCTGGGCTTGCACTTCCGCTTTCTCGATCCGTCTCCCGAAGCTCCCGTAGGCCGCATCGCTCAGCGCGTCACCGCCGATTTCAACGATCAAGCCGCTCTCGAAAAATTTGCCAGCGGCCTCGAACTCGTCACCTACGAATTCGAAAACGTCCCTGTCGAAGCCGCCAACTTTCTCGCCGAGCGCGTCCCCGTCTATCCGCCGCCCGCGGCCCTCGAAGCCGCCCAGGACCGCCTCAACGAAAAACATCTTTTTCAAAAACTTTCCATCGCCACCACCGAATTCGCCCCTGTCTTGAAACCAACCGATCTCGACGCCGCCGTGAAACAAATCGGCCTTCCCGCAGTCCTGAAAACCTGCCGCATGGGCTACGACGGCAAAGGCCAGTGGATTCTTCGCACCGCGGATGACGTCGCGAAAGCAAAACGCGAACTCCCCGCCGCACCTCTGATTCTCGAGCGCTTTGTTTCCTTCACCCGCGAACTCTCCGTCCTCGCCGTCCGCTCCCGTACCGGCGAAATCGCTTTCTATCCGCTCGTCGAAAATCATCATCGTGGCGGCATCCTGCGTCTCTCCCTCGCCCCCGCGCCTCGCCTCGATCCGCCCATCCAGCGCGCTGCCGAAGACGCCGCCCGCCGCATCCTCGAATCCCTAAAATACGTCGGCGTTCTCGCCA
>Ga0206952_10129_pt1 | contig 22845 bp, 29 predicted proteins | sample Alteio_BWOrgHeat_39_FD_152966 | JGI IMG/M metagenome (GOLD analysis project Ga0206952, IMG submission 152966) | Enriched cells from forest soil in Barre Woods Harvard Forest LTER site, Petersham, Massachusetts, United States -... | ecosystem: Environmental > Terrestrial > Soil > Temperate forest >... | reverse complement strand
ACCGTATAAAAAGCCGCAGCGTTATTGGCGCCGATGGAAACGTCAAACAGGCCGCTATTCACCGTGCGGCTGCTTTGTCCCGCCGGCATGGCGGCGTAAGGCGGCGTGATCGTGGCCGAGCCTACCGGATTGGTCGTAGCGCCGGCCGTCGCCTTGGCGGTGTTGGCAGCGGTAATGGTGAAGCTGCTGGCGCCGACATTCGAGATGACGAATGCGCCGGTTACGTCAGCGGCGGGGATGCCATCAACCGTCGTACCGGGATCGGAGAGAAAAACCGTCTCGCCGTTGGTAAGGCCCGCGGTGCTGCCAGTCGCATTAATTGTGACTGTTCCACTATTTGCTGTGGTCGTATAGCTGCTGATGCCGATGTTGGTGGTGGGCAATATCACTGATGTAGTATTGATGCCGCTGCTGGGCGTGACCGAAACGCCGGTGACATACAGATTAGCGGTCTTGGCGGATATATTGCTAAGGTTAAGGTCGAAATTGAATTGCCCAGTGCCGGGGAGCGTAGTGCTATCGGATACTACCTGAATGTTATTGAGGTTCCCGACCTCCACCTTGTTTTGCGGCACGTAATATTGATTGATGGCATCGATGATGCCCTGCACGGTGGGCTGGCCTTGGCCATTGCCGGTGTTGAGCAAGGACAGGTCGAGCGTCAGCGGCGGCATACCGTTCGGTTCGTCGTTATAAGGCGAAATAATCGGCTGCCCGCCCGAAGTCAGCACGGCAATGCGTGTTTTGCCGGCCCATTGGCTGACGTCCGCTGCATTGACAGCGCGCTCGCCGGTAAGGCTGTTGGCGCCTGGAAAACCGCTGCCGGAATTCTCGATGGCATTAACCTGATCGCGCAAGTTGGCAGCCAGCGTATCGAGTTGGTTCAGGAGGCCTGGTATCTGCTGGTCGCGTATGGCGAGCAATCCGGCGACTTTTCCGGAAGTCAGCGTGCTTGTCACCTGCGAGGGCGGGCCGCTGGAGGTCAGATTCACCGGTGCGCCGACCAGATTGCCATTGTTGCCGGCGCGGAAGACCTGGATGGATGACATCGCTCCGCCGTTGCCAAACACTTTCACAGAGCTTGCCGGGCTATAACTTAACTGGAAGAGATTCGTCCCATCCAGCAGGCTCGTGCCGTTGCCGGTGCTGACACTAACGGAGCCATCAGTTTGGCTGAAAGTCTGGATATTGAGATATTGCGCCAGGTCGTTCAGCAGGGTGTCGCGTTGGTCTGCCAGGTTGGAGACCGATTGACCCAACAGTGTGCTGTTGCTGATATCGTGGTTAATCGCTGCCAGTTTGGTCAGGTCGGCATTGACGGTATTGACCGCGCTTGTAATGTCGCTGTCGGCCTGGAACTGCAAATTCTGCAGTCCCTCAGCCGTCTGCTGTACCTGGCTGGCCAGCGTGACGCCGCTGTTGATCGCGGCCTGCTGCAGCGCCGAGTTCTGCGGCGTTTGCGCCAGCGCTTGCAGATTGTTGAAAAATGTACCGACGAATGTATTAAGGCTATTGTTGTTACCCGGCTGGCCGAGCAGGAGCTGGATCTGGTTATTGAAATCGCTGATGGTAGTTGTCTGGCCGACCGTTGAATTCTGTCGTTGCACGGCAGCGAGAAGATTCTGGTTAACCTGTCGCGTCACATCTGCGATGGCGACGCCGGCGCCTTCGCCATTGAGAAAGACCGCTTCCTGATTCGCCACCTGCCGGCTATATCCGGCCGTATTGGCGTTGGCGATATTGTTCGACAACACCGTCAGCTGTTGCTGGTTGACGTTGAGGCTGGAAAGCGCCGTAGTCAGTGCTGTTGAAAGATCGCCACTCATACCATTACACTCTTTTGTTAAGCGTGACTGACAAGGATTCGTAAGGCGCGCTGCCGGTGATGCCTTTACCGTTATAGGCCATGCGACGCGTATTCTGCATCACGACATCGGTAATGGCCTGCACGATCCTATGGTTGACTTCCCTTGCCAGCAGCAACTTGCGGTGATTTTCGGCCAGAATGTTATTGAACACTTCTACTACCTCTTTTAGATCCTGCTTATCTTGCGACGGAATGGTTTCTATGAGATGCGGATGCTTGGCGAGCAGTTTGCGCTGAGCATCGAGCGCGTTGACGAGAAATAGTTTTTCCTGCTGCAGCGTTTCGATTTTCGCTACCTTCATCTCCGTCAGGAGATCGACTTCTTCGGCCAAGAGTTGCGCAAGTCTTGCCGTTAAGGTGATAAGCGTCTTGGCTTTCACCTCCGGCACTACTACTTTTTTTTCTTCGACTTTCGCTTCGGCGCCCATGGTCACTCCTGTTTTTCCTGTAGTTTTAACAATTCTTTCTTCACATAATCGGCAATGCCTATGCCGCCAGAGCGGGCAATCTGCTTACCGTATTCATCCATCATCAAGCCTTTGTAGACATCGTTGCTCTGGCTATCGCCGAAAGCTTCGGCACCAATCGAGTCACCATCGAACATCGGCTCCAGCATCTGGCCGATGAACAGCGCTTCAAAGTCTTTGGAAACCTGGTCGATCTGGTCATTGCTCATCGCGCCGATCTGGCCGGTATAAGGTACGGCGGGGCTATAGGCGGCATTCACCGCACTAATTGCCGAATTCTGAATGTCTAATCCTGATGCCATAGGATTACTTCGTCTGTATTTCGGCCTGCAGTGCGCCGGCGGCTTTGATGGTCTGCAGAATGGTAATCAGATCGCGCGGTGTCACGCCCAGTGCATTGAGTCCCGCTACCAAATCCTTCAATGTTGCTCCATGCTGCATGACGGCCATGCGCTTACCCGGGCCCGTTTCCTCGACGCTGACAGTGGTCTGCTGCGTCACCACGGTTTGCGCGCTTTCCGGCGCCAGTGGCGGCGGTTGCGATATAATCGGCGTCTGCTCGATTTTGACGACGAGGTTGCCCTGCGCCACTGCTACCGTATCGATGCGCACATTTTCACCCATGACGATGGTGCCGGAAGCCTCATCGATGACGATTTTGGCCACCTGGTCGGTCGCTACCGGTAATTTTTCAATATCGGCCAGTAGCTGTGTCACATTATTATGGTAGGCCGCCGGCACCGTCAGAATGACGGTCCCCGGATCGGACACCGTGGCCAATCCCGGCCCGACCTGCTCGTTGATGACATTGGCGACTTGCTGCGCCGTTGATATATCCGGATTGCGCAGCGCCATTTTCACATCAGCGAGATTATTGAGCGCGAAATTAATTTCTTTTTCGACGATACCGCCATTGGCCACATAGCCGGACGTCGGCACGCCCTTGGTAATGGTGACGCCCGCCGCGTCGCTTCCGGCCTTGAATCCGCCGATGGAAATAGCGCCCTGCGCCACCGCGTAGACTTCGCCGTCAGCACCATATAGCGCTGTGGCCAGCAGTGTGCCGCCGGTCAAATCCTTGGCATCGCCCATGGCGCTGACCGTGACGTCGATCTGGCTGCCGTTGCGGGCAAAAGGCGGCAACATGGCTGTCACGGTAACGGCAGCAACGTTTTTAGTTTTAAGCGGTGTGCCGCGCGTGTTGACGCCCTGGCGCTCTAAGAAGGCGATTAAACTTTGCTCAGTGAAAGCATTGTTGGTGAGCTTATCGCCGGTGCCGTTCAATCCTACCACCAACCCATAGCCCATCAGCATGTTCGGGCGGATGCCCTCGAAACTGACGATGTCCTTGATGCGCGCATCGGCCTGTGCATTGCCGGAGAGCATCAGCGCGAACAGCGTCATCAGAATAATCAATCGGTTCATCATAAGCGTTTCCTGGTTTCTCGCCATCACTGGTAGCGATTCCCGTGCCATGTCACGAAACCGATTAAACAATTCGAATTACAAAGGTTTGGCACTATTCCGGCATTGGCTGCGCCACATTTGCTGGAAGAGCGGCATTTTCACCCGGCATTTTTTGCCTTGCAGGTTTTTGGGAGGGTGTATTTACCTAGTCTTAAAGCGTGCTATGATAAGACTTGAATATCAGGATAAGCATTATGAAAATCACCGGCTACGGTTCCATCACCGGCGCGGGCCCCGCAAAGAAACGCGGGGAAGTCTCGCAAGCGGGCAACTTTTCTGATCTGCTGGCGGCATCCGGGACGGAGGAGTCTACCGCCGTTTCGGCGACAGGCGACGTGGCCGCTGCCGCCTTGTCCAATTTGTTAGCGCTGCAGGAAATCTCGGAAGAAGACATCCAGCGTCGCAAACTGATGCAGCAGGGCAAAAACCTGGTCGACGTGCTGGAGCGCCTGCGTCAGCAATTGTTGATTGGCACGCTGCCGCGCCACCTGCTGCAGGATTTGAGCCGCCAGCTTTCCCTGCACAAGCAAAAAACTCCCGATCCTGAGCTTAACGCCCTGATCGAAGATATCGAATTGCGCGCTGCCGTAGAGCTGGCCAAGCTGGAAATGGCCTTGAAAGCCGGGGAGCCTGAAGTCCCTTAGTTTTTTCGCTCTTGTAAACGATTTCTTAACAATATTTGAGGTATAATAATTGCTTGTCACTAAGCATCTCGCCCATTTTTTTGGTTGCGGCGGCGCGAAGTGAAAAGTAAGAATGGCGGAAACACTCCGTTACTTGAGAATACAATATGGTCATAAAAAAGACACGCGCCGCTTACGTATTTCTGCCGGGAAAACAATGGTTTTCCCGTGCTGCTGTCGCGCTGATGGTGGCCTGCGCCGGCACGCTTTTGATGATGAGCAAAGCCGGTAATCCCACGGCTACCCAGATCAGGACTGACATTACCGATATCGTTGCACCGATTTTGGCGGTAGCGAGCAGCCCGATGGATTCGCTGCATGATGCCGGGACGTGGCTCTCGGAAATGTCGCAGCTGCGCGATGAAAATGCCATGCTGAAAACCCAGAACCGCCAGCTGCTGCAATGGCAGGCGGCAGCTAAGGAAATGGAAAACGAAAATCATTCGCTGCGCGAATTAATGAAGGTCGTCCCCTCACAGAAAAGCAGCTATATTACGGCGCGCTTCGTGTCGGATGTCGGCGGACCCTATATGCATTCGGCATTGGTCAATGGCGGCAGCAGCCAGGGCATCAAGAAAGACGAAGCGGTCATCAATGAAAACGGATTACTCGGCCGCGTCATCGACATCGGAGATAATAGTGCCCGCATCCTGTTGCTGGGCGATATCAATTCGCGTGTGCCGGTCGTCACTGAGCAAACGCAGGAAAAGAGCATTCTTTCCGGCAACAATAGCGATTGGCCGACGCTGGCTTACCTGCCCGCTACCGCTAAGATCGCTATCGGTGAGCGCGTTATCACCTCGGGCGACGGCGGCATTTTTCCGCCGGGTATTCCGGTCGGCGTGGTGATTTCCGCGGAGGCGGGCATGGTCAAAGTGCAACCGTTTGCTGACGCAGCCAAAGCGGAATATGTCAGCGTCATCGATTATGCGTTTTAGCGTATCATGATTCCCGTTGGGCGGCGGCTTGAACTTATTATCCTTGCCTCCACTCCCAGTCTTATCACCGCGGCTCTGGCAATTTTCTACCTGTCATCGAAACATTTAAGCGGCCTCGGCCAGTTCATGCCGGCGCTGCCGCTGATTCCGGTGTTTTACTGGGGGCTGAGCCATAGCCGCGATATGCCGTACTGGTTCGTGTTCGCACTCGGGCTGGTGATGGATGCGGTGATGGGGATGCCGATGGGGCTGTCCTCCTTGCTGTATATGATATTCCTGAAACTGCTGCACATGCAGCGCCGCTTCATCCAGAAGGAAGGCTTCATCATCAAGTGGGGTTATTTCGGCGCGTTGCTCGCTGTCTTCAATGTGCTGGATGCAGTAGGCCTGGCATTCTTCAATACCGGCCCCATGGATATCGGCATGGCGTTCCTGCAATGGCTGCTCACCGTTTGCTGCTATCCCTTCTTCCATAAATTGTTCGACGCGCTGGCGGAACATATCCAGTCGCGACGGTGGCATATTTTGCATGGGAGTTAAGTGCTGGTGGCTAGTGCTGGTGACTAGTGATATAAATCAATTCACTAGCCACTAGTACCAGCACTACTCAATGCCCAAAGAAAACGAAAAACAACGCATATTTACCCGCCGCGCCGTCTTGTTCGGCGGCTTGCAATTGGCGGCGTTCACAACGCTGGCTGGGCGTCTCATTGATCTGCAATTTTTCCGGAAAAGCGAATATGCCACGCTGTCGGAAAATAACCGCATCAAGCTGCAGCTGATTGCGCCGGAGCGCGGCTATATCCTCGATCGGATCGGCGTGCCGATGGCGATCAATGAAAAGAACTACCGCCTGTTCATCGATTACAGCGCGCTGACCCAGCCGGCCTTCCGCGCCACGATTTCCAAACTGCAAACGCTGGTGCCGCTGCCGGAGAAAAAACTGAAAACCCTGGAGTCGACGCGCGTCTCGTCGGCCTCCATGCCGGAGCTGCTCAAGGAGCACATGACCTGGGAGGAAGTGTCGCTGGTCGAGCTGCATCTGATGGAGCTGGCCGGCATTTTTGTCGATAGCGGCCAGATCCGCCATTATCCTTTTGCTGATAACGCGGCGCATCTGATCGGCTATGTCGGCTCGGTGTCGGAAGATGAACTGACGGATGAGAGCGAACCGCTGCTGCATCTTCCCGATTTCAAAATCGGCAAGAACGGCATCGAAAAAATGCTCGAGGACAAGCTGCGCGGCAGCGCCGGCATCCGCCAGATGGAAGTCAACGTGCATGGCGTGCCGGTACGTGAAATAAGCAAGAAAGAAAGCATCCCCGGCGAAGCGATGCGCATCACGGTGGACAGCCGGCTGCAGGAATTCACCGCCGGACTGGTGAAAGACCAGAGCGCGGCGGTGGTGGTGATGGAAGTGGATACCGGTAACGTGCTGGCTTTGACATCGATGCCGGGGTTCGATCCTGATATTTTTTCCACCGGCATCACCACAGATTACTGGAGTACGCTCAGTACCGACAAAAAAAATCCGCTGCTCAACAAGGCGGTGAGCGGCCAATACCCGCCCGGCTCGACGTTTAAAATGATGGTCGGCTTGGCGGGACTGGACGCCGGCGTCATCTCACCGGAATCCATCATCAATTGCCCCGGCGAATTCTTTTTAGGCGACCACAAATTTCAATGCTGGAAAACCACCGGCCATGGCAGCGTGCATTTCCATGAGGCCATCGAGCAATCGTGCGACGTATTTTTTTACACAGTGGCTAACCGCCTCGGTATCCAGCCTTACGCGGATATGGCGCGGCGCTTCGGCCTGGGGCATGTGCATGATTTGGGGTTAGAGGGCGAAAAGCCCGGCATCATTCCGGATCCGGAATGGAAAATGGATCACTACAAGCAACGCTGGAGCGGCGGCGATACCATCAACTGCGCCATCGGCCAGGGCTTCGTGCTGGCAACGCCGCTGCAGCTGGCGGTGATGACGGCACGTATTGCCAACGGCGGCTTTGCGGTGAAGCCACGCCTCATGGTTCCCAAAGGCGAGGAGGCGCCGGTGTTTGAACAGATCAGCGTTAAAAGCGAATTGCTGCAGCTGACGCGCGAAGCGATGTTCGCGGTGGTCAACGAGCCGGGCGGCACCACCTACGCGCACCGCATCGCCGATCCGCGTCTGGCATTTTGCGGCAAGACCGGTACGTCGCAAGTGCGCCATCTCATCCGTGAAGGCATGAACCAGAATTCGCTGCCGTGGGAATTCCGCCATCATGCGCTGTTCGTCGGTTTCGCACCGGCGGATGCGCCCAAATATGCCTGTGCGGTCATCGTCGAGCATGGCGGCGGCGGTGCGTCGGCCGCCGCGCCGGTAGCAAAAGAGGTGCTGCTCAAAGTGCAACAACTGGCGGAGACGTAAATAAATTTATTATGTCCAATCCGAGTAGCAGCCTTCGAGGGGCATAGAACCCCCCTTATCTCTGGGAATAAGCTTCAGCTTGAAAGTGCTGTAATGAGAGTCTCCGAAAATATCAGTATAGTCAATTTTCCCGTAAAATACTTGTCCAATTTGCTCACCATTCAGCTTGTGGAGAAAGGGAGCGCGGTAAACCGGATAATTCATATAAGGAGTAGCGACATCATCAAGGGAATAATCCCCTTCCTTATTGAAAACGAGAGCAATAAGTTTCAATTTTTTGTTTTTAATATTTTCACTGACAGTACCAGTTTTGGGGAAATCCTCTTCTGCGCATACACCCAATCGAACCTCTTTAATGAAGCCAAGGGTCTTACCGCGATTAACAATATCCATGCAGACAATATCAGGAGTGTTATTATTGATAACTACAGGTCCGCCTCCAATGAGATAAGCCCGTTCAACCTTATGAGCGTGTCTCAATTGCTGATCATTGATAACCAAAATCGCCCATGTGAATGCGGCTATAGCAAGAGTAGCGAGTGCGGTAATAGCTCCACTATGAGTATCAAGCCCATCAACAAAGCAGATTGTATTTGCCTTGATACTGTCGTCTTCTTTTACACTCTGAGATGTATAATATTCGTGTTTGCATTGCTCATATTTTGGTAACAAAGGAATTACTGCAAAAGGTAGCAGCGCCGTTATTATTAATAGTACTCCAATGATATGAATTTTTCGCTTTTTCAGCACGGCTGCTATTGTTGCCTCAAAGATGACATCTTTGCCGATTATTGTACCGGAACTGGAATTCTGCAACGGTAAAATTCTCCCTTCCCGATCAGAATTTCACCAATGGAAAAAGCTGTAACCTGATTTTAAGTGCTGCATGCTTCTCTCAATATCATCTTTGAACATGCCATATTTTTTATTCACAGCGTGGTAAAATGCATCAGGCTTTTCTTGATAGAATCCGATTTCCTCGTCACTTAGCTCGCCCCAATTTCTCTTTATTTTTTCACTGAGCCATTTTATTTTTTTGGCGTTTCTATTACTCATAAATACTTCTCAATGCTTTCCCACCTTTTTAGCCTGGAGGTCTGTTGCTATAATCACATGCGATGATAGGGCGCTTTCAACAGGTCTGTCACCTGCAGTACGGCGAGTACGGCGAGGAGATGCCTTTGCTATTACAGGCACCCTTTGGTCGCACTTGGGACAGGCGGCAGGGCGTTTATTGAGATCATAGAATCGAATAGCGCAGTCTGGGTTTGAGCAGGTATGTTTTGCTCCGCGGGGGAGGACGGTTGTCATAATGGGATTCTTTCTATAAAAAATTACAGCGATCTCGCAGAGAGCGCCACAGGCCTTTTGAATGGAGAAGAAGTATATACCCAACAGGCGCATATAGATATGATTATCTTATTGAAATATTTAAATTTTTTATTTGCCGCTTATCTCATATAAAGCGGTTGGTTGAAAGTTTTATATATTCTCCTAATGTCATTATGTGCATGCAATTTTCTTTATCACTTTATCCCTTCCCGACCATTCATTTCCATGTTCTCCTCATCCTGCAATCGGAATGCGCAGCGCGGCAATGCCGGTGCTAAAAGTTAAGAATGTCGGAAAATAAAAATGCAAAAAATCTAAGCGACTGGAATAGAGACGGTTTTAAAGATCGATGAAAGCGGAACCGACACAGAACCGAAGCGGTGTAAAAAAAGTCCCCTTCGGGGTAAAACCGGATTAAAACAGGTGCAAGTCGGATTACGACAGCTGATACATGCTGATCAGGTGGCACGCAATGGCAGCGAACACGGCGAGCGTGAGCGAGAAAGAAAGCACGCTGTATTCCAGCACGGTGAAGTTGCTTTGGTCTTTAAACAAACGGACGAGATGGCTCATAAAGTCTCCTCGGGTTGCGCATCAAAAATGCGTATTATTATGATACCATTTTTCTCAAATGAAGCAAGCAATTAATTTAATAAAATCAATGTATTATGCATGATTTTAGTAAAATTTTAGCAATCTAAGCATCTGTAAAACCATCGTCTATTTCCTCGCCCAAAAGTGCCCAGAATTCGGCCTGCACGGGGCGGGGCAAACGGCCGGCGGCGCGTCGCACATTGCGCATCCGCTCATGCAATCCGTATAGCTGGTCGAGCAAATGCAGCACGATGTCCATCGCCTCATCGCCCACCTTCATGTCGTGCTGCAGCTGGTGCACCAGCCGCGTCCGCGCCAGATCGATCTCCTCGAAATGGTCATCCGCCGGTCGCACCCAAGCGTGCGCGATATAGGTTTCCAGCGTCACGCGATCAGGCTCGCCGCCCAGCTTCTTCAGCAACTCCTCCATCGTCATTGCGCCGACTCCTTCTGCTTGCGGGGATTGAATCCATGTTCTTGCGACCACTTCTTTATCGTCTCTTCCAACTCGGCATCAATTTTTGCCGGCATGACAATTTTCAGCTTCACATACTGGTCACCTTTTTTGATGCCCTTGCCTTTGAGCCTGAGCGTCGCGCCGCTGCTGGCGCCTTTGGGAACCGGCATCTCCACCGGCCCGTGGATGGTCGGCACTTCAATTTTGCTGCCTAAAATGCTTTCCTGAAACCCGACAGGCACCTCGATATACACATCCTGTCCCTTGCGCAAAAACTGCGCATGCGGCCGGATATGCACTTCGACATAAGCATCGCCGCCTTTATCGCCCTGGCCTTTGAGCCGCAGCTGTTGCCTATCCTCGATGCCTTCCGGAATGATGATATCGAGCGTCCGGCCATCCGGCATGGTGACGCGCTTCTTGCTGCCCAGCGCTGCTTCCATGAAATCGATCTCGATGTTGTAGCGTGAATGCTGTGGCTGCGCTCCACCGCCCATGCCGCCGCGGAAAAACGAGCTGAACAAATCTTCCATGTTGAGGTCAGCGCCGCCATTGCCGAAATGATAATAGCGCGCGCCCTGCGGTCCCTGCGCATAGTCGCGGTAATAATGCTGCTGCTGTTGTTGCCCGCTGGCATCCATCTCGCCGCGGTCATACGCTGCGCGCTTTTCCTTATCGGACAGCAAATCATACGCCGCGTTGATTTCCTTGAACCTGGCGTCGGCTTCCTTATTGCCGGGGTTGAGGTCAGGATGGAATTTTTTGGCCAGCGCCCGGTAGGCGGCTTTGAGCTCTGCCTCGCTGGCATTTTTGGCCACGCCTAATATCTCGTACAAATCTTTCACCATAATTGTCATTTAACCTTCTTGCCGAAAAATACAAGATGATAGCTTGCCTGTTGGGGCGCAGGAAAATAGGATACGCTCATGGACACCCTTACCAAAAAAGAAGGCGCCGTCGTTGCGGTGCTGCTGGGCTTGAGCTTCTGCCATCTGCTCAACGATATGTTGCAGTCGCTGATACTGGCGATCTATCCGTTGCTCAAAGAATCCTTCCAACTCAATTTTAGCCAGGTAGGCCTAATCACGCTGACTTTCCAGCTGACAGCATCGCTGCTGCAGCCATTGGTTGGGCATTATACCGACCAACGCCCCCAGCCTTATTCTCTCACGATCGGCATGGGATTTACGCTGGTCGGGCTGCTTTTGCTGTCGATAGCGTCAAGTTTTGGAATGGTGCTGCTGGCAGTAGCATTGGTGGGCATGGGATCATCAATCTTTCATCCTGAATCATCACGCATTGCGCGGCTGGCATCCGGCGGGCGGCACGGTTTTGCGCAATCGTTTTTCCAGGTCGGCGGCAACACCGGATCGGCTATCGGGCCGCTATTGGCGGCATTTTTTATTTTACCGCGCGGGCAGGGGAGTATTGCCTGGTTTTCGCTGGCCGCGCTGGTGGCACTCATCATACTGCTCAACATTGGTCACTGGTATAAGAAGAAACGCAACGCCAGCATCAAATTGCCGCCGCAGCCGCATGCGAATTCCTCTGCCCTGCCACGCCAGAGGGTGATATTCTCCATAGGCATATTGATTGTGCTGATTTTCTCAAAATATTTTTATATGGCCAGCATCACCAGCTATTACATGTTTTATTTGATGAACAAATTTCATGTCTCCGTGCAGTCGGCGCAGATTCATCTGTTCGTTTTTTTAGGCGCAGTGGCGGCGGGCACATTTTTAGGTGGCCCGATAGGTGATCGCATTGGCCGTAAATATGTCATCTGGGGATCGATATTGGGTGTGCTGCCATTCACCTTAGCGCTCCCCTACGCTGATTTGTTCTGGACAGGGATTTTAAGCGCCATCATCGGGGTTATCCTGGCTTCGGCGTTTTCAGCCATTCTCGTCTATGCAACGGAGCTGGTGCCCGGGCGCGTCGGCATGATCGCCGGATTATTTTTCGGCATCGCTTTCGGCATGGCAGGCATCGGCGCGGCGGCGCTGGGCAAGCTGGCGGATGTGACCAGCATCGGCATGGTGTACCACATCTGTTCATTCCTGCCGCTGCTTGGGTTACTCACCGGCTTTCTGCCCACTCTGGAAAAGCGTCCCGTCACGCGATAATTTTAGTCGGCATGAAAGCCGCTTCACCATCCCAATGTACGACCTAGTACCACGCTTTACGTCACCCTTACTTTTTGGCGTGGAACAAGGCTTAACGATTTTATTCGATAAATGATACGGTGGATTAGGCTTTATTTATGGAGGATCAAACCATGCCAAAGGAATTAAAAAATACGCAGAACGATTTCAATGACAATATCGCTGGTACGGTAACCGGTGCAGTAAAGCGCGTCCAGCACGACATCAATGACCGCATTAGCAATCACCCGCTCACCAGCGTGGCGTTGGCCGGACTGGCGGGCGCAGGCATTATGGCGCTGCTGGTGTTCGCCGGATGGTTTGTCAGACCCGAATGGTTTGCCCGACGCGGATAAGCGGATAAATCGTACAGAGCTTTACTATAAGGAATCCATATAAGGAAAAGCCTATGCAAATTAAAGAAATTATGTCGAAGGATATCGAATTCGTCGAACTGGATGCGCCGCTTGATGAGGTGGCGCAGAAAATGCGCGACAATGATGCGGGCGCCATATTGGTGGGCAGCGAAGACAAAATGGTCGGGATCATCACCGATCACGACATGGCAACGAAAGTAATTGCCGACAACCGCGAACCGCAATCGATCCGGGCCAACGATGTAATGAGCGCCCCGGTGCTTTATTGCTTCGAGGATGATGATGTGGAAGATGTCGCCGATAATATGATCCAAAAGCAGGCGCTGCGTATATTGGTAGTGGATCGCAACAAACGCGCTAAAGGTGTCGTCGCCCATAGCGATTTTGCTGATGCCATCGTCAAAAACGGCCTGTACGCCGATCCAATAGCGGAAAAAGTCATCAAACTCGCCTCGAAAATCGCTGCGTAAGCGAGTCAGTATTCAACCCGTAGCGACGTTTTTTGCTCTTGTCGGCTTTATCTCTGTTTTCTTTGACTCCTGCTCTTTTAAATAATCGAGCAGCACTTTGCCGTACGGTAGCGTGAAATCAACGATCTGGTGCCGCCCGCCGATAATCTTGCGCACAGGGAGATTCGCTACGCGGCAATTGACATGATGGAACAGGTCTAGGGCGGCCGGCCCATCCCAGGCGCCGTGCACAACGACATCTTCCAGATAATAGCCTACCAGCTCGGCGATTTGCGGTTTGCCTTTGACGTCGGGAATAATTTTCAGATTGACGTTGAGCTTCTCGATGCCTTTTTTCACTTCAGCCAACTTTGCCTCCAGACTGACATGCTTATAACCCATGGTCCCCACCGCAACGGTAATGCCGTCATAGGTCAACGTCCCGGTCAGTGTGTCCTTGGCGACGCGTAAGGAAGGCTCGCCCCATTTTTTAGGAAAGCCCCAGATTTCGCGCCCGGCGGTAATCGGCGGCTCATCGTTTAAATACATCTGCACGGAAAAATTGCAGGGTTCTCCGTTGAACGTTGCGGCGATACCATTACCACTTTCCACATAATTACCGAAACCGGAGCTGTCGGGCATGTTCATCCATTCAAAATAGCAAAGGTTTTTGCTTTTTCCTGCCGGTTCCAGTGGTTCCGGCAGCGCCTCGCGCACGGCGTCCGCATCGCTTTCATAGGTGATGATCAGATATTCGCGCTGCTTGAAATAATACGGACCCGCCGGATAGCTGGGGCTGAAGGCCGGCATGGCGTGTATGCCTACGATGTCTTCTTTTTTCATAGCACATCTCCTATTGCATGAACCAGCCGTGGCTGACGACCAGGGACTGGCCGATTAAGGCATTCGATTCGAAGGATGCAAAGAACAGCGCCACTTCCGCCACATCGTGCGTGGTGGTGAATTCGCCATCCACGGTGTCCTTAAGCATGACCTTCTTTATCACGTCTTCTTCTGATATGCCAAGCTCCTTTGCCTGTTCGGGAATTTGTTTTTCCACCAGCGGCGTGCGCACAAAGCCGGGGCAGATGACATTAGCGCGCACCTTATGTTTCGCGCCTTCTTTGGCGACCACTTTTGCTAATCCAATCAGTCCATGCTTGGCGGCGACATAGGGAGCCTTCAGCACCGAGGCTTCCTTGGAATGCACCGAACCCATGTAAATCACGCTGCCGCCGCGGCCTTGCTTATACATGTGTCTCAGTGCCGCGCGCGTAGTGAGAAATCCTCCATCCAGATGGATCGCCAGTAGTTGTTTCCATTTGGCAAACTCAAACTGGTCAACAGGTGCGACAATTTGAATACCAGCGTTGCTGACCAATATGTCAATGCCGCCCAGAGTATCGGCAACTTTGTCGATTCCGGCATTGACTTCGTCTTCATTGGTGACATCCATTTTAATGCCAATGGCCTGCTTGCCGCTGCTGTCCATCTCGCGGGCAGCTTTATTGGCATCGTCCAGTTTAAGATCAGCAATGGCCACTTTGGCGCCTTCGCGCACGAAAGTGGAGGCGATTTCCTTACCGATGCCGCTGGCCGCGCCGGTAATAACGGCTACTTTGTCTTGCAAGCGCATAAAAACCTCCTTTAAATGTGATTATCCTTTACCCATCCATGGTCACATCGAATGCTTGCACGCATTCGCCACTTGGGCGTTCCAGTATTTCTTTATGCCGCAGCGTACGCACGGTGTCGTAGTATCCGGATTTCCAATGATCTTCCATGCTTTGGCGCGAGAATTCATAATCCTTCGAATCACCCTCATATTGTTTAGGCCGATAAATCAACTCAACGATATTGAACACTTTGGGCACCGCTTCCGGCGCCAGCAATTGCACATCGGGGAGCTTCTTTAATTCATCGGGCAATTTTTCAAGCACATTGGCCAAGGCGTAGCGCATCTTCTGAGCGTGGCGAAAGCGGTCGGTGCTGGAACGGGTGCGGCTGGAATATTGAATCTCCTTCTGCCGTGTAAATACTTCCGGCAGACTGCGAGGGATTTCGCCGCGCGCGCTCCATAAATCTACCTGGAAGACAAGGCTGTCCCGCTGCGGCCGGCTGCCTAGCACCCAGTCGAGCGGCGTATTGGATACCAGTCCGCCATCCCAATAGGATTCGCCCTCGATCTCGATGGGCGGGAATCCGGGAGGCAATGACCCGCTGGCCATGATATGCTCGGGAATAATATCGTGCGTTGTGTTGTCGAAGTAGACAAAATTGCCGCTGCGTATGTTCACTGCACTGATTGAAAAACGCATCTCATCGCTGTTGATACGGTCGAAATCAATCAGCCGTTCCAGCGTTGATTTGAATTCTGAGGTATCGTAGAGGCTGGTAGCCTCTATGCTTCCGGGCGGCTGCAGCCAGGGAAACAGGCGCGGTTCAAAAAAGCCGGGGATGCCGCGGGTCATTGCACATACCGCATACCATTGATTGACTGCCTCGCGTGATTTATCGCCACGTATCAGAGGAGAGATGTCAAGCGGTATGGGAAGGGTAACGCCCTCCCAAAAATCGCGTAGGCGTTGCACACGTTTTTCCGGCGCGTTGCCGGCAATCAGGGCTGAATTGACTGCGCCGATGGAAATGCCGGCAATCCAATTTGGCTCAACGCTGGCTTTCGATAATGCTTCATAGACACCGGCCTGGTAAGCGCCCAATGCTCCGCCACCCTGCAACAGCAGGGCGATGCACTCGAACGGCGGACGTTCATATTCCTTTTTGCGCGGCATAAAAACAGCGTGCCTGCCTATTAAAAAAGCACATCATGCTCTTGATAGAGATAAAGTTTCAAGGTTGAATGGCCATCAGCATCAAGGACATTTTTGCTACGGCCTTTTTATACATTTAGGAGTATATTTAAACTCTATGGCTCGCAAATCCATCGTACAAATCGTAAAACCGCCTATCACCTGGATTCTGATTGCCGATGCCAAACAGGCGCAGGTTTATACGCGCCATCGCATAGAAAAAATCATTCCCATAGATAGAAACTCTAAGCACCATCCGTTTGCGGAAATTATTACCCATGCGCCGTTGCCGCTGGCCGGCATGCAATGGGAGGCTGAATCTCCGAAGGTTTATGATGTGGATCCGAAGCAGCTTGGTAAAGTACATGAAAGCGCCAATCCTGCCCGCCATATGACTGAGCCGCGCATCGATGTTCATGACGAAATCAGGGAGCATTTCGCCAGACTGGTCAGTGGGCAGTTAAATCGTGCGGAGGAAGAGAAACGCTTTGACCGGCTGGTACTGGTCGCACCGGCTAGAATGCTCGGGGAAATTAAAAAATACCTGAATGAAAAATCGCTGAAAAAAGTTGTGGCGGAAATGCATAAGGATTTAACGCATTATGAAGGCGATGCGCTGGCAGAACATTTAGGTGGGTTTGCCTAAACTGGCGGGAGGGGGGCAGCCTAACAATGCCTCATAACCTTCTATCAGTAATAACTCTGTAAGGCAAAAGGTGCAGCGCGGGTATTGCTAGAATATGAGATGTTTTTCTAGGACGACCAACCGCCATGGAGTTGATGTTCTATGCCACCACACTAGTTGTCACCTTTACCCTGATGCGGTTATTCGGACACGCACCTGCCGGCCAAGCCAAAATTAACTAATCCGTAATTATTGAAGCGTAAAATGATATATCTTGCCATAGGTAATGGCTTCATCGCTCATGTAGGAGTGCACATCATGACATCGGCTATCACCAGTTCCATTGCTTCAGTTATTACGCAAAGCCAGCCTTCGCTTGCTTCGCAAAGTAGTCAACCGCAAGTTGCTGCATCACAAACTACTGCTAATTCGTTTGGAGACGCAGTCAATGTAAACCTTAGTGCTCCCGCGCAAGCCGCTATTGCGGGTCAGAATACGTCTTCCAATACACCCACTTCACAGACTCCTGTTGTTTCACAAGCGCCGACTGTAGATGTGGCGCAACTTGTCTCAGACGCCAGACAAAAGGTAATACCTAAGGTCGGTGTAAGCGGCGCAAGTGACGTTGTAGATAAAAATGGCAATATCAGCAAAGTCCAACTGGCAATCGAAATCGCAGAGCAAGCGCAAAAAGCGTAGGCTTTAGCTATTAGCTATGCGGTGAGGGAATCCGGTCAAAGATAAGCTGAAATATGCCCTTATCGAAGCGTAATAGTGGATTTGGTTCGTGGACAAATTTGGGACACTAAACCGCGACAAGCCATCACAATAGGGGCAGGGCAGGCAGAGGGGCAAACCTAAGTTACCTCGCTGTGGGTTTACCCGGATGCTCCCCTGCGCGTTGTGGAAAGATAAGGATGCAAACGATGACGATAGCACCGATGATAGCCGAACCCAGTGGACGGCTGATATCTAGTCCGCCTTTTGCGATGGGCTTATCAAGGTAATCACCAATCGTGGCGCCCAGCGGGCGGGTGAGAATGAAAGCTGTCCAGAATAGCATGACATGTGAGAGCTTGGTGCGGTAGTACGCAGCGGCGACCAGCGCGAGTGCCGCGCCGAAAACCAGTGCGCCACCATCATAGCCGAGGCCCGAATCGGCTGCCCAATCGCCCAGTGCGGTGCCGAGCGTCTGCGAGAAAGTAATGGTCGCCCAATAAAATGCTTCGACTTTAGGTCTGTTCACAGTTTGCACGGATACCGTTCCTTCCGATTGATACCAAACTGCCAGCGATGCCATGACGCACAGGAACAGAAGAATCGAGCCACCCGGGTACCCAATCCCGAGTGAACGGTCGGCAAAGTCGGCCATTGTCGTGCCCGCTGTCGTTGAGGCAACAATCGTTGCCCAATATAGAAACGGGTGAAATTTCTTAGTAGCGACTTGAAGTATCACGAGCGCGACCAGCGCGGTCAGAAATATCGCGGTGCCGATGAGGTAACCATTTGGATTCGCATTAGACGTAGTCTCTCCGAGCCAGGTCATTGTGACGGTGTCGCCGCCGGTTTCGCCCAGCGTAGTTGCCAGGATTTTGATAATCCAGAATGTCAGTGTAACGGCGGGTACTTTGCTCATTGCGGAATTTATGTTCATGTTCGAACCTTTCTAAAATAACAATGCGCGGTTCATTCGTAAAATCGCTATATTAATATTTCACCCGCAACCACACAAAAGCCTTCTTGGTATCTTGCGTGGTGGGATTTGCGGAATTAGCCTTGTAATTAGCGGCCTCCAATCCAAGCTCATAGTGCTTGAAGAAGGTTTGTGAAATCATCCAATCCCATTCCGTGCCGTATTTAGCGCTGCTGCCGTGATTCACGCCCCAATTGTGATAGACGGCGGTAAGCTGGGTGCCTTTGAGATATTCGTCACCAAACGGCACTTTATAACTCACATTCACATAGCTATGATCCAGCCCATTTGCAGGGGTAGGGAAAAACTTATCTGTCCATCCACCAAATGTATGAGAGGTGGAAAGCGGAGTTTGAAAGGCGGTTGCCCCATTACCTTGTAAAATTTCATAGCCAGGCTTTAGAGTGAAGCCATAAGCGCTCATTGAAGGCTCCAGTAAGTAATAATTCTCGCTGATATTTGCAATATTGGAGCCGTAATCGGTTTGGTGCGCGGCTTCGGCGGCATAGGCAAGCGTTACGGTATCGGATACAGGATAACTGCCTGTAATCCGGCTGCCATAGGTAGCATCTGATGATGTTGGCGCGTCATGGCCGAAATCGAGCAGATATGTATAGGCCGTGACTTTTAATGCAGGGGCGAACTCGTAGGAACCGTTAATCAGGTGCGAATTACTTTCATAGATTCCTACAGGGGATCGATTTGTTACCGATCTGTTGACCTGATTAATGTAAGCGTAAAAAAGTTTTGCGTGATCAAAATAATTGTTCGTAACGCTGATTGCATCAAATACCTGATTACTTTGCCGCCAATCGGATTCGCTGATAAGACGCTGATTATCAAGGCTAATGACCTGTCTTCCCAATATGATATCCGATTTTGTGACCGTTTTATCATGGTAGCCTAAATATAGCTGATTAAGGCGATTGCTTTGTGGGTCGGTCACCGTTGGAAACTGCGTCTTACCATTTACACCATTGTTATAATTATCTTCTCCGATTTCATGAATATTCTGCCATTCCACCCGCGCATCGAAGCCGTTGAATAAACCTGTAGTGTAGCCAAGCCTTGTCCGCAATGTGGATGCATCGGCATCCTTAGCGAACGGATTCTGATCTACATGCTCGAAGCGATACCGTGCATCGATGGTGGGCGTACCATGCAAAAGCGCATAACCGAGCGTATTAGGAGCAGGAGAAAAAGATGATGATGCAAGGGCATTATCCCATGCTATTGCCAAATCTGAGTCCGCTGCAAAAGAATATACAGGCGAGAGCACTACAAATGCAGCAAATGCATAAATGCTGTTTAATAGATTTTTTTGTAATTTTTGCATTATGAAACCGTTGTACCGATGCTCGTGGTGGCAACGATAGTAAGCCAATAAATAAACGGGTGAAAGGCCTTTGCCCTGATCTGAGCAACTACGGCGATGACAAAAACAGTGAAGAAAATTGTCGTACCGACCGCATAGCCAAGATTCAGACTCATGGAAACCGCGTGGCCGCCCGTTTCCCCCAGCGTGGTTACCGCGATTTTAATAATCCAGAAAGCCAGAGTAACTTCGGGAATTTTACTTGTGTAATCTTTTGGGGCTGTATTGTTTTCTATCATGCGCCTAGAGTACACGAATTGTTGCCCCCGTAAATAATTCTAGGAGATAGATATGCGTAAAATACTTCTGATTGGAACGGCTCTGATGTTGGCTGCCTGCACTGCGATGCAGCCTCAGGGGTATAATCTAAAGAAATCAGTATCGGTAGCGGGAGAAGGGGGCTGGGATCTTGTAAGCGTCGATAGCTCATTACGCAGAGTCTATATTGCCCATAACACCAAGATAGATGTGCTGGATGCGGATAGTGGCAATGTGGTTGGTGCGGTTTCTCCCATTGACGGTGCGCATGGGGCGGTGGCAGTGCCGACGGCGGGCTTAGGCTTTGCCACGAATGGCAAATCTAATAAAGTGACTGTGTTCGATCTCAAAACGCTGGCAATAACAGGAGAGATCGCCACCGGGGAGAAACCGGATTCCATCATATACGACCCGGCGACAAAACATGTATTTGCATTTAACGCAGACAGCGACAGCGCTACCGTAATAGATCCCGTGAAGGTGAAGAAAATCGGCACTATCCCGGTTAAGGGAGCGCCGGAGTTTGCGGTTGCGGACGGGAAGGGGCATATTTTCCTTAACCTCGAAGACAAAAACGAGATGCTGGATATCGATTCCCGCCGTATGAAAGTGGTTAAGCGCTGGAAACTTGCCCCCTGCACGGAACCTGCAAGCCTTGCGCTGGATAACGTAAATCACCGCCTGTTTGCCGGCTGTAACAACAATGTACTCGTAGTCGTGGATGCACAAAACGGTCATGTCGTCACTGCGCTGCCCGTTGGCAAGCATGTGGATGCGACGGCGTTTGACGCTTCTACACATGAAATCATCAGTACGGCGGCGGATGGTACCATGACGATCATCGACCAAGATGATGCCAATCATTATCATGTGGTGCAGACGCTGGAGACGCCCCAACGTTCCAAAACATTCGCGCTGGATGGGGCAACGCACCAGCTGTTCGTGCCATCAGCAAGTTTCGGCCCGGCGCCTGCACCTTCAAAGGATAATCCTAAGGGGCGCCCATCGGTACTACCTGGAACATTTACCGTGTTAATCTTCGAGCGCTGACTATTAGTCTCTAGGATTAGGCAAGCGCCAAGAAGCCGGCACCCAATCTACAGTTCCAGTATCCTCAATTGCTTTAATGGCGACATCAAGAATAATGTCTGGATATTCCCCAGCCCAATATTTGATAATTTCCTCCCTTACACTTAGAGGTGGATTGCCTTCTGCTTGTGAAGCATCTTTCAGGTCCTCAATACTATCTTCTTTCGAATCGCCCTCCTGGTAACTGAATACTATGCTAGAGCTACTAACAGAGGGTGGCAGGATACCTAAATTTGTTTGTGCAGGAACCCCGTTACGGGAGCCACCTTCTTCCAACTTATCTCTTTCCAAATTTAGACGTAGGATTTTGTTCAGCTTTATAGCTGGCCACCTACCTTTCACACTCTGATTTATATAGGTCTCGAATCTCTCCACGTCTTGGATACCAGGTGCTATTGGCGTCAGCCAGAGCAAAGGGCCCTGTTTCATCAACCGTACTGTCATATACCTGAGCATAATACGTTCCCAAAGCAGGATCCCAACCCACCAATAAATTAGCATCTTGCCAACCTGCAGATATTTCAAATTGTCGTGTCATATATCTACGTGGCTTACGCCCCAGGCTTTGTATGTTTACGCTTCAGGAGTTCGAGACTATTCAGGATGCCCGCTTCCACCATGCCGCCTTTTCCACGTTCCCGCTTTCCAAGCGTCGCAGCAATGGCCTCGGAGTGTTTTTGCACTACCAGTTTCTCGTCCTTATTAAACTTTATTTTAGGGTTTTCAGAGTAAATATCAACTTTTCCCTGTAAATATTTATAGAGAGAATCACTCACCTCCATAAGGAACGTAAACCCAAGTCCTTCGGCTTGCGCCTTTAGCGATTTGGTGGCTTCGTATATTTGCTGAGGTTTGATATCTCCTATGACGGCAGCTTGGAAAACAGCAGTTATTCCCTGAATACTATCAAAGTAATCTTCTTTGGTGTTTTCTATAACCTTTTGTGCGGCTTGCACGCGCCCACGGGTAAATATATCCTGTAAGGCATTGCCGGAGCCAATTTTTTTTCTGAGGACATTTACTATAGCTTCTAGTTTGATATTTTCACTCATGGTGTTTCTCATATCTGATAATTTTAACGGTTCTTTGGCGTCTCTCAGGCATACCGGGCGGCAGTTGCGCGTTGGTGCGGCGGCGGCACGGGCCTTTATACGTGCTGCAGGTAATGAAATCCCTCGGCTCTTCAACAATGGATATAATACGCCTTGCCAGATCATCCGCCTGGATTGGCTTGAAAAGTATTTCGTTCACACCAGCATCCCGTGCATAATAGATATGATTGGGTGTCGTTGGTCCAGTTAACATAATCACTGGTATATAGGGATTGGGAGAGTTTTTTGATACGCGCAAACAGCGAACGAAATTGGCACCGTTATTAGGTGGAGCATTTCTCCATTTCAGGCGATCAAACGCATGTTCAGTAAGCTTCACGTAGTTATCATCTGGTAGCATTTCCCAATCGCAGATAATAAGATCAAACGTATGCATTTTAAGTGTTTCCAGGGCGGTATACCCGTCCGTTGCAATCTTCATAAGTGAGCTGGAAAAGCCGAGCTTGCACATCACGTCCTTGACGAGTTCCGCAATCTTCTGCTCATTATCCACTATGAGCACCGAGATATTTCTAAGGGTATGGTGCAGCACAAACTCTCTCAAATCAGGTTATGACAGGGATATATTTTGTTTGGCTACACCCTTCGGCACAATGCTTTTAACCATATTTCATTCATCCAATTTAAACTGTCGCAATATCCGGTACCATCTTGTCCTTGAGATTTTAGGCTCTTGGCAATAGCCATAATGTTAT
>Ga0206952_10122_pt1 | contig 23078 bp, 26 predicted proteins | sample Alteio_BWOrgHeat_39_FD_152966 | JGI IMG/M metagenome (GOLD analysis project Ga0206952, IMG submission 152966) | Enriched cells from forest soil in Barre Woods Harvard Forest LTER site, Petersham, Massachusetts, United States -... | ecosystem: Environmental > Terrestrial > Soil > Temperate forest >... | reverse complement strand
GAGGGTTATGGGGTCAGTATCAAGGATATTATTGACAGCAATAATATCCCTAATGGATCTGCTCTTGAAGCAGGTCAATTGCTCTTTATTCCGGGAGTTCAAAAAGTCACAGACATTTCAAAGCACACGGTGGATAATAACAAAAATGAGTTCATTTGGCCCCTTAAAGGCAAGGTGTTGATTTATTTTGACGATCCGATAGGTGTTAATACCATCAACCACGGCATAGATATTCAGGCCCAGGCCGGGGATACTGTCCAAGCCACCAGGGAAGGTGATGTGGTTTTAGCTGATTATATGAGCGGCTACGGGCAGACAGTGATGATAGACCATAAAGACGGATTTATTTCAGTGTACGCGCGTAATGCCAGGCTTTTAGTTAAACTCGGGGACCATGTTTACAAAGGCGATGCGATCGCGCAAGTCGGACAAATAGGTAACAGGGTGGTTGAACATTTTGAAATTCGCCATGGCAGTCAGGCGACAAATCCGTTGTATTATTTGCCATGAATTTAATTGATTTTGACCATAATTTTTACGGCCGTCGCAGCGTTTTGGAGATCCTAAAAAAACGCGTGATGGGGCTCAAGGAAGGCTATCGTCAAAACGTGGCCCTTTTGGGTGACCGGTATATCGGCAAAACAGCCCTTTTGCACAGGCTGATGTCCCAAATGGAAGAGCAGGATGTCTTTTTTATCTATCTGGACCTAGAGAACCGCGATTTTGATTATTTTTCCATCCAATTTACCAAAAGCCTGCTTTATAATTACCTTAAAAAAGAAGATTTGTCGCCTTTACAGGAAGACTTGAAATTATTGTGTATCGCGTGCAAAGAGCGTCTTCCCCGTACGGTATTTTTAGTGCAAGCGATAGAGGACTTGACCTCCCAGGGTAAAATACTGGAAGCGTACCATATGATCTTATCTTTACCCGAGGTCTTTACGCAGGAAACCGGCAAGTCCGTGGTCTTGATCTTTGATGAGTTTGGGCATTTGGAGAACTTCAACATTCCTGAAGTCTTCGCTGAACTGGGTAAACGCATCATGACCCAGAAAAATTGTTTGTATATTGTAGCCAGCTCTTCCCCTCAAAAGACTGAAACCATCCTGTCTGAAAAATTGTCACTGTTATTCGGTAATTTTGAGATCATCCCTTTAGATCCTTTTAATTTCAGTGAAGCCCAGGGATTGATCGAGCACAATCTTGAGGGCGTCAAGATCGGGCTGCATTTAAAGAATTTCATGGCGGATTTTACCGGTGGGCATCCGTTGTATATTAATTTATTGTGCCAGGAATTGATCTGTTTAAGCGGTGTATACGCCCAGCAGGAAATCTATGCCCCCATCGTCACTCAGGCCATTGAGAATGTGATCTTTAATCCCTGGGGCGTCATCAGCCGTCATTTTGAACTGCAGGTCAATACTTTGACCATTGGGAAAAGCGCGGGCTTAACCGTTGCGCTGCTTGGGGCGCTCGCACAAGGCAAACATAAGATCAGTGATCTGTCAGAAAGTTTAAAATTAAAGCCCTCCCAGGTGAACCCTCGTGTCAATGCTTTGCAGGATTCCAATATCGTTGAGCGCAACGGGAACTATTATCATATCAAAGAGAAATTGTTCAGTTACTGGATCAAGTATGTTTATCAGCGGCGGATCCGTGTCGTTGACCTTGAGGTGGGCCGCTCCCGCAAACAATTCAAGGAGGAGATCAATCGCGCGCTGAACGATTTTGGCATGGTGGCCCGGAAAGACCTGTCCGTACGCATCGCGGACCTGATGCATAAATTTGATAATGAATCCTTTGTGCTCTGCGGCCGCCGCTATAAATTGACCGCTTTCAGGGACATTAAGGTTTTAAAATTACGCATAGGGACAGGCAATTACTTTGATGCCATTTCCGCTGACAGTCAGGAAGGCGTTTGGCTGGTGGTCCTCAAGAAAGACCCCGTGCATGACAATGACCTTAATGGTATCCTTGAAGAGATCAAAAAACTTGATCCCAGGCCTGCGCGGAGTGTCATTGTTTCTTTAAGCGGTTTAGATGAGAATGCCAAGGTGCGGGCCTTGCAGGAGAAGTTGTGGATTTGGGATGAAGACCAGCTTAATAGCTTGATGCATTTATTCGACGAGCCTATAATAGTCAGATGACCATCGGCGTACTTTCAGATACACATTCCCTCACCATTCCTGCTTCCTTGATTGAACGCTTTAAATCCGTGGATCTGATCATTCACGCGGGGGACCTATGCGATATCCATACATTGAAATTGCTTAAAAAAATAGCCCCCACCAAGGCCGTTCAGGGTAATATGGATGAACCGGCGGTTAAAAAAGAATTACCTTTAAAAGAGATCATTGTTTGCGGCAATTTGAAGATCGGGGTAACGCATGGGCATATCGGGGATGCGCGCGATGCATTAAAAAATGCCATATCTTCTTTTAAAAATGATAAGATGGATATAGTGATTTTCGGGCATTCGCATCAGGCGCTCAATGAGAAGATAGGCGCGACATTGTATTTTAATCCCGGCAGCCCCAATGATGTGGTCAAAGCCAAATTCTTTTCTTACGGCCTTATCAGCATTGAAGAAGGAAAAATAAAAGCGGAGATCATCAGGATCTGATATCAATGAACAGACTTTGGGCACCGTGGCGTGAAACTTATATTACCAAACTGACCGTCAAGCCGAAGTCTTGTGTCTTTTGCCGTATCCTGGCTGCCCGCCGTGATAAGCAGCATTTGATCTTTGTCCGCAAGCCTTATGCCTACGCGGTCTTGAACCTTTACCCGTACAGCAACGGACACTGCTTGATCGTGCCTAACCGCCACGTCGGTGATATCAGCAATTTGCCTCAAAAAGAGTACGTACAGTTGGTGGAATTATTACGGGAGGTCAAGGACCTTTTGCAAACAGCGCTTGAGCCTCAAGGTTTTAATGTGGGGATCAATTTAGGCCGTATTGCCGGGGCAGGTATTCCCGGGCATGTGCATATTCATATCGTGCCCCGTTGGAGGGGCGACCATAATTTTATGCCTGTGACTGCTGCCACCAAGGTGATCTCACAATCTTTATCAGCCATGTACAAGAAGCTAGATGATGCGTGCAAGAAAAGATATCGAGGAGCTCGAAAGTAAGGTCCTCGCACCTTACGCCATGAAGTCCCAAGATGCCGGAGCCCGTCAATACGATGAGCCCCGGCATGAATGGCGCACGTGCTATCAGCGCGACCGCGACCGCATCGTGCATTCCGAAGCCTTCCGTAAGCTCGAATATAAAACCCAGGTATTTGTCATCTTCGAGGGGGATTATTACCGCACGCGTCTGACCCATACCATCGAGGTCGCTCAACTCGCCCGAACCTTGGGGCGTAATTTGCGCCTGAACGAAGACTTGATCGAAGCCATCGCCCTGGCGCATGATCTGGGCCACCCGCCCTTCGGCCACGCCGGAGAAGAAGCCCTTAACAGCATTGTCCGTGAGGTGAAGATCCTGTTCAATCATAATTTTCGCAGCTATGAGATCGTCGCTAAATTAGAGAAGAAATATCCTCATTTTGACGGTCTGAACCTGACCCGTGAAGTGCTGGTGGGCATTCTTAAGCACCAGACGGTTTTTGACATGCCGGGAGTGGATATCCCCAAACAATACCGTGATGAGGGCCCCACCCTGGAAGCCCAGATCGTCGACATCGCGGATTCCCTGGCGTATCTGAACCATGATGTGGATGATGGTTTAGCCTCAGGATGTATCTGCGAGGAAGACTTGATGGAGAGCGCCCTTTGGCAGAAGGCGGTTGGAAAGATCGGGGGGCGCGGGAAGGGGCAAACCCAGGACATGTTCCGCTACCAGGTCGTCAAAGAATTGATCGACATGCAGGTCAAAGACCTTTTGAAGGCAAGCTACGAACGGCTTGTGGCGCTTAAATTTAAATCAGCCCAAGATGTGAAAAAGCATAAAGGTTATGTGGTTGGCTTCAGTCGTGCCATGCACCAGGAGCGGGAAGATTTGCAGCAGCTGCTCAATGAAAAACTTTATCATCATTGGCGGGTGGAGCGTATGACCGCCAAAGCCCGTCGTATTATCCGTGATCTGTTCGATGTCTATTTGAGGAACCCCAAACAATTGCCGTATGATGTTTACGCGCGTGATAAGAAATTCTCCACACCTCAAAAATATGCTATTATTTGTAATTACATTGCTTCTATGACGGACCGTTTTGCCCTTGATGAACATAAACGGCTTTTTGACCCGTACCAGAAAGTCTGATGGCTATGATCCATAGTTCTGTTTCTTCCAACAAACGTTACCATTTGGTCCTCTCGGCGGTGCACATGGTTTACCGTCTGGTCAATGCCACCTATACGGTCAAAGAATTGACCCTGCGCTTGACCCGTTTGTTGTGCCAGTTTATCAGGGCTTCCTCGGCGAGCGTTTATCTGGTGCATCCGGTCAAGAAAAATGTGATCATCTGCGCCAGTTTTGACAATCAAATCAATATCTGGCGGGACAGGCCACGCGATCTAAAGGATGTGGGAGAAGATGTTTTGGCGGTTACCCGGGGGGCTTCGGTTTTAAAGGAGGATTGTATCGGACTTCCGTTAGTCGCTGATGATTATCTCGGGGCGATCTTTGTCCGTCGAAGGGATCCAGGGGAGCCTTTTAATGATTTTGATTACGAGATGCTCTCAGTTTTCTCCGAGCAGGTGGTTACGGCCATGAAAAATCTGCAATTGCATCAGGAACACGAGAAGATCATCTTAGGTTCCATTGCCTCCATCGGTAATTTGCTTAAGAAGCAATCCTATTCCAGGCTGACCCACGCGCCGGTTTACATGGAGATCGTCAAGATGCTTGGGGTTTATTTAAAGGTCAACAGCGACGGTCTTAAGCAGCTGGAATATGCCAGCCTGCTGCACGATATCGGGATCATCGACGTGCCTTTTCGAATTTTATCCAAGCGCGGGAAATTGAGCCCCCAAGAATTGAAGCTTATCCGTCAACATACCGCGCAAAGTGTGGCTTTGATCTCTCCCGTCGAGTTCCTTAAGCCAGTGCTTCCGATCATTTTACATCATCATGAAAAATACGACGGGAGTGGTTATCCGTCGGGGCTTAAAAAAGAACAGATCCCTTTGGGCGCCCGTATCATAGCGGGTGTTGATGCCTTTGAAGCGATGGTGCAGGGAAGGCCGTATCGCTCGTCGCTGTCAGTTGATGCCGCCCTGGATGAATTGGTCAAACACAGCGGCTCGCAGTTTGATCCTAAAATCGTCAGCGCTTTTGTCAAATTGGCTTCCCAAAAAAAATTCAGAAAACTCTTGTCTTTGCTTAAGAGCTAGAACTATAATGACTTGCAATTATTAGAAGGCTCTTTTATTAATAACCTTATTATTTTATTGGATTTATAAATATGAATATAAATTATAAGCAGCCCCAATTTGAACTTTTTCCTGCCAATTCAGCAACTTTGGAGGATATTAATAAACCTAGATTCCTTTTGGCCAAATTGACCCTCTCTGTAGAAAGCCTTGTCATTTTTACGATTTTGGGTATAATGGTTGCGCTTTTTTCATTTTCTTTAGGAGTGGAGCGCGGCAAGCATTTAGCGGCACAGGCATTGGATGAACGGGTTTCCGCGGCTTGGAATGTGGGGGCCCGGACAATGGCGCCTGCGGTTATTACGGCAATTCCTATTGAGCAGGCGCAGTCCCAGCAAAGATCATTGGTGAACCATGGGTATGTGTCGCTGAACATTCATAGGATGTTACCGTCCCATTTGGTCAGTACGACCACCGGCACCGGTATCCGTTTTACGCTTCAGGCGGCCACCTATGGGAGTGAAGAGTATGCCCGTCAGGACGCGTTGGTCCTGAAGGCTAAAGGATACCAAAGTTTTTTAATCAAAAGCGGCAAATACTGGTTGGTATGCGTCGGTAATTTTATCGATAAGGAAAGCGCTTCAGCGTTTTTGAGAAAATTACCAGGCCAGTACCGCGAAGTCCAAGTAAGGAGATTTTGATGTCATTACATTCTTCGTTAAAAATTGACAGGGCCAGCGTCACGCAAAGAAGCGTGCAGACACGCATTGAGCGTATCAAAGAGTTGATGAAAAAAGGTCTTTGGAAAGAAGAGACTGACGTAACAGGTTTGCCTAAAACCAAGATCACACGCATTAAGGCCAAGAAGAAAGTCAAGGCCGAAGAAGATGCCGCCGCTCCCGCCGCGGCCGCAGGTGCTAGCCCCGCCAAAGGCGGGGCAGAGGCTGCCAAAACTGCCGCCAAGCCTGCCGCAGGCGCTGCTAAAAAGTGACATTCAACGGAATGTTGAATAAAATTTCCACGGTCTGCTCATCGGTATTCCTGATAGTTGCTTTCATAGCGCCAGGATTTGCCGATGAGCATTTTCCTTTTTTGGCAGAGGTGTCTAAAGAATCCGTCAATGTCCGTGCGGGCCCCAATACCAATTTTGAAAAGATCGACAAGTTAAACAAGGGCAGCCAAGTGGTGGTCTTGGGCCGGTCTTATGAATGGTATAAGGTCCAACCTTTACCGTCTACAAAAGCCTATATTCGATCGGACTATTTGCGGGTCTTAAAAGGAGGGGCATTCGCTTTTGTCCTGGGGGACAATGTTAATGTCCGCTCATCACCGAATAGTGAGGCGGCTTCTTTAGGAGAAGTTAAAAAAGGGACCCTGGTCAAAATTTTAGGGCAAGCTAACGGATGGAGCTCTCTTGCTCCCGTGTCAGGGACGGCGGCCTGGATCCATCAGGATTTTTTGAAAGAGATATCAGCGGATGTGCCTTCTTCTTTATTGATCCAGGCGGTTAAAGGACCGTCCGCGCTTATTGCTGATGATTCATCGCAGGCAGCCCCTTCGGCTGTCAGTCCGTGGGTTTCCTTGCGCGGGACGGTGGAAGCTTTGGTCCAATCCCCCGGAGCGGGAGTACGTTATGAAATTGTTATGGACAACAAATCTGTCTTTTATTTGCAGGATATTCCTCAGATACCCTATTTTTGTAATACGGTGGTTGATGTAGAAGGGGCTATTATCCCGGATCCGCAGAAAAAATTCATGTACCCTCTTTTGCATATCAATAAGATCGCGTTGGTCCTTTAATATGCTAATAGGCCGAATTCCTAATATAGACACTAAGGTGACGGCACATCTCTTGTACCATTTGAGAAAGTAGAACTATGGTAGACGTGATTTTGTATTTAATAGTTATTCTTATTCCTGCCGTTATTTTGCATGAAATTGCCCATGGTTTAAGCGCGTTTTTGTTAGGTGATCCCACGGCCAGGGATCGGGGACGCCTCACCTTAAATCCCATCAAACACATGGACCCTGTAGGCAGTTTAATAGTTCCAGGGGCTCTTTTTTTGGTGAGTTATTTTCAACCGGCAATTCCTTTGATGATCATTGGCTGGGCCAAACCGGTACCGGTCAATTTCAGGAATCTTCATCCGCAGCGATTGGGGATGGCCTTGGTGGCTATCGCGGGGCCTTTGACCAATATTGTTTTAGCTTTTATTTTTTCCAGGCTTTATTTATGGCCGGCTTTATCCAATGTATCTCAAATTTGCGTGTGGGGTGTGAGGCTCAATTTGATGTTGGCGGTCTTTAACATGACGCCCATACCGCCTTTGGACGGTTCGAGAGTGGTCACCAGCCTTTTACCAACAAAATTGGCATATTACTACAGCCGCCTGGAACCTTTTGGTATAATTATAGTGATTGTACTTTTAAATTTTGGTATGCAAGGATTTTTGTACCCCATGATAGAGCAATTGGGTTATTGGATGGGAGTGCCGTTATGATTTCTAAAGTTGTTGTCAAATTAAAGAATAATTCTTACACCATTGCCATTGGCCATGGCATTTTAGGAGAATTTCCCCATCTTATCCGTGCCTTGGGTTTGGGAAAAGACGCGTTGATCATTTCACATCCAGCCATCGAGCGCCTGTACGGGGGCAAATTATCCGCTGTCCTTAAAAAAGCAGGGTATACGGTCAAAATTTTGAATGTTCCTGAGGGGGAAAAGAGTAAAAGTGCCGCCTGTGCGTTGCGTTTATTGAAACAGATCAGTGCTTATGATGTGTGTAAAAAGATCTTTATCATAGCGTTAGGAGGAGGGGTCATCGGCGATTTGGCCGGATTTGTGGCAGCTATTTATAAACGCGGGGTCCCTTATATTCATGTGCCTACAACGCTTTTAGCCCAGATCGATTCTTCCATTGGCGGAAAAACCGCGATCGATCTGGAAACTGGCAAGAACCTGGTAGGTGCTTTTTATCAGCCTAGTTTGGTATTTGCGGATACCGGGGTACTTAAAACTTTAGACAAAAGGCAGATCCGTAACGGTTTAGCCGAGGCGATCAAATACGGCATTATCGGTGATGCAAAACTTTTTGATTATATTGAGGCCAATCATAAGAAATTCCTTAAAGGTGATACCGGGGTTTTGAACTTTATTGTCCAGCGCTGTGCCAGGATCAAGGCCAAGATCGTATCGGAAGATGAAAAAGAAACTAAGGGACTGCGCACCGTCCTTAATTTCGGGCATACCGTGGGCCACGCCGTGGAAGCGGCCAGCCGGTATGATCAGTACCATCATGGTGAATCCGTGGGGCTGGGCATGCGTGTGGCGGCCCGGATTTCCGTCAATATGGGATTTTTAACGCGACCTCAAGAGCTTCGTATCAATCGATTGATCTCCAGCGTTGGTTTGCCGGAGAAGATCGTTGGTGTTCGTTTAGCCAAGATCCTGGATTTGATGCGGCATGATAAGAAATTTACTGCAGGGCATAACCGATTTGTGCTGGCCCGGAAGATCGGCCAGGTCAAAATCGTCCGCGACGTTCCCGCCAAAATCATCACCCAAGCCATCCAAGCGTATCTGGCTTGATCATCTTTAACTTTTGACGTTGATCGTTTGTTCTGTGCCGTTGTTGATCACGGTGATGGAATTTAAGTTGATCTTGACGATCTTGGTACCATCAACCTCATCGCCTTCCTGGTAAACCTGGTCATTGATCAAAACCAGATTACCGGTACCGTTGGACATGATCCCGTGGATATTCAATGTTATGGGAACGCCTGGCTTGGTTGTTGAAGAGCTGGTTGGCGGAGTAATGGTAAGCTGGGCCAAAGGCTTGAGTTCTTTAGGGGGCGTGGTTTTAAAATCAAAGTGCTCTTTTTTGTGAATTAATTTATAAAATGATGACTTGGCAAATGTCTGGGCCTTGGGAGCGGCATATTGAACCTGTTGGTAGATATACACAATAGACGTCACAGTGATCGCAATGGCACAGCACAGGGCAAAGATGGATTTAATTTTATTCTTTATCGCTGATCTTGGCTTGATAGTCTGTTGGTCGGTTTGCGGTAAATTTTCGACCTTAGAAGGTGTATCGTAAATATAGGCGGAAGCGTTTTGAGTTGTTGGTGATGGGTTTGCTTGGCTGTCATCAGTTTTAGGGGCCAACCCTTGTTGGACCCTTTTAAGGGCATCATGAATTATACTCATAAACAAATTGTGTCTCCTTTGCGCTTTCCTGTATTAAGGAATGGTCGATCGTGAATGTGCTTTTTGAGAATCCGGCTAACAGGGCGCGGTCGCAGAGAATGTTGATGACCCGCGGTGTGCCCTGTGAGACCGCAAAAATAGCGTCAATGGCCTGCGGTGTGAAATGAAGCTTGGGGATGGCACCGGCCACTTTCAGGCGGTGTTTGATATAGTTTTCGACCTCATCTTTTTGTAAGGGCAGGATGTGATAACGCACGGTCACCCGCTGTGTCAGCTGGCGCAGAGCGGGGTTTCTGAGCTTTTCGCCCAGCTCCGGCTGTCCGACTAAAATGATCTGCAGCAGCTTTTCTTTTTCAGTTTCAAGATTGGATAAAAGTCTGATCTGTTCTAGCTGGCGGATGTTGAGATTTTGGCATTCGTCGATAATAACGGCCACATTGTGCCCTTTGGCGGATTCTTCGATCAAAAACAAAGTGATGGCCCCCACCAGGTCGAGTTTGGTTTTTTTAGTATAACGAATATCCAGGTCAGTAATGATCATCTGCAAGAGTTGCAGGTCCGAAAAATTGGGGTTCAGGATCAACGCGGTTTTAACCGATTTATCCAAACGGTTAAGCAGGGCGCGGCAAAGGATGGTTTTACCTGTACCGATCTCACCGGTGATGACAATAATGCCTTTGCGGGAGGTGATACCGTAAACCAGATGATTAAAGGCTTCTTCGTGACGTGAAGAGGAAAAAAAGAAATCAGGGTCAGAGGTGATGTTAAAGGGGGATTCTTTAAGCTTGTAAAAATCGTTGTACATTACCTTGAATTATAGCATAGTTTTGACATAATCAAGGTATGATTGTAAAAACTGAAGGCATTGTCCTCAAGACGTTTGACTTCCGTGAGACCAGCCGTATCGCCACTTTTTTTACGCGGGACTTTGGTAAGGTCAAAGGTGTTTTAAAAGGCATCCGCAAAGACCCTAAGAAATTTGGTTCCAATATCGAGAAATTTTCCGTCAATGACATCGTTTATTATCGATACCGCAACAGCGATATCCATTTAGTCAGTCATTGTGACATGAAAGATTTCTTTTCAGGCCTGCGCAAGGACTTGGAGCGTATGACCGCTGCCAGCTATGCCTCGGAGCTTATTGACACATTGATGCCGCCGGAGGAGCAAAATTTGCAGATCTACGATCTGATGCAGGCGTTTTTGAAATGTTTGCAAACTACCCCCGATGTCAGTAAACTCGTCCAAACATTTCAAATTAAAATTTTATCTTTATCCGGCTTCCAGCCCCACTTGGAGACCTGTGTGCGCTGCAGTCAAAATGTCGCCCAAGCGCCGCGTTTCAGCCTGCGCTTGGGAGGGCTTTTGTGCGGGGTTTGCAAGGACGCTCACGGCGAGGCCACACCCATTTCATTGGGGGCGGTGGCGTCGATCTTGCATATTCAGAAAAATAATTGGGATGCCGCTCTTCGTTTAGGGATGGCGCCTTTTGTCAAGAAAGAGCTCAAGTATGTCTTGAACCATTTTTTGGTATTTCATTTGGAACGCCATTTACGCTCAACGAGGTTTTTGTCATGAATAAGGCCTATGGCGTATTGGTATTATGTCTTTTAGTGGGCTGCACCACGCCCCGGGCGATTTATAAGAATTACGATAATCTCGTACGTACGAAAAACGGCGTCAACGCGGAAGAAGCCAAGATCATGGCGCAAAGGATCTTGATCGACACAGTGGAAAAAGATAATTACCGGATCTCATATCCGGACATTAAAACCGGCCCGACAGCCTCCAAATATCCGGATTACTGGTTTGTGGTTTTTGGGCATAATTTTTTGGAGCCTATGTCCAGTAACGCTTTGACCGGTAGCTACAGGGAATTGCTTCAAACAGAATATTTAGTTGTCATTAATAAAAAAACAGGGCAAAGTCCATTTTTCGGTGAGTGGTATCCCAAGCGCGAAAATGATTTTGACTGGATTTTTGCCCCGGACGCCTACAAAATCAAAGATCCTATAGCCCTCCCGCCAGGCAAGCAGAGCAAGGAATTGTTTTAGATTTCTTGCCAGTAAGCACTTCCCTACAAATTGTCATAAAACATTGATATCATTATAGATATGTATGTAAATTTGACAATGACTGAAAAGCCATATATCCTTTAAATCGGAACATATGGAACAATAGGAATAGATGGAACAGATTGGAGAAAAACATATGGACGCGGGAAAAAATGAACAAGAGCCACTAACTACAGGGGAGATCGCTAAACACTGCCATGTTACGCATAGGGGAGTGTTGAAGTGGGTGGAATCGGGAAAATTAAAGGCCTACCGCACTCCGGGCAAACACAGCCGCGTCAGCATTGAGGATTTTTTGAATTTTCTTAAAGAATACAATATGCCGATCCCTGAGGAACTGCAACCGGCTTCTCTATTAACAAAGATCTTGATCGTTGATGATGATCGCGGCATTGTGTATTCGTTGCGCCGCATGTTAATGATGGAAAATAAATATAATATCGAAACGGCTTTTGACGGGTTTGAGGCAGGCAAGAAGTTCGCGGCCTTTCGGCCTGATCTAATGATCCTGGACATCCATATGCCTGCTTTGGATGGTTATCAAGTGTACGCTAATATCCGTAACGATCCTAATAACAAAAATACCAGGGTCCTTATCATTTCGGGGGTCAATGAACCTAAGGAAATCAAAAAGATCACGGATCTAGGCGCGGATGGTTTCTTGCAGAAGCCTTTTAGCAATGAAGCGCTAAAGGAACAGATCAAGCATATATTGGGGTAAATATTTATGGGCATAAAATTATCCATTCGTTTTTTTACCGGAGTCCTCATAGTTACCGGATTTTTGTTAGTGGTCATCGGGATCCATGATTATCATGCACAACAGGCCGTCAACAGTTTAAAAGAACGTTATCTCCAGATCGAACAACTTAGAAGCCAGATCATCCATGATGATGAGATCATGACCATGTCGGCCCGTATGGCCGCGGCCACCGGGGACATTAAATGGGAATTAAGCTATCGCGCCTATGAACCAAGATTGGCCGATGCCATACAACAGGCCATGTCCGCATTTCCGGAGATCTACAGAAAGGAAACGGACCGCGCCAGCATCGGCAAGGTCAAATTGCTGGAGATGGAACACAGGTCTTTCACCTTGATCCAGGAAGGGAAAAGTAAAGAAGCGATGGACATTCTTTTTGGAGACCAGTACGAAGTCCAGAGGAATAATTATGAGGGGGCGATAGAACATTTGAACATATTTTTGAAGGAACAGATGGACGCGGCGTTAGCGGTGGAAAACAGTAAAGCTTACTTTTCCCAGGTTTCATTCATTACCGTGTTTATTTTGTTGCTATTATCATGGCTAGCCCTGTTATGCATTGCCCGTGGTGCCCAGGAAGCATTGGTTGAAAGCAATCACCGCCTGGATGAATTAAACAAGACCCTTGACCAAAAGGTGCAGGAACGCACCAGAGATTTACAAAATGTCCAAAGCCAATTGCTGCAATCGGAAAAATTCTCCGCCATCGGCCAGCTGGCGGCCGGGATTGCGCATGAGATCAATAATCCAATAGGTTTCATCAATTGCAATTTGCAGACCCTGGAGAAATATGTCGTGCATTACACGCAATTGCTGGGGTTCCTGAATAAATTGGAGAAAGCTTTAAACGACAAGAACCAGGAACGCGTGTCCCATATCATAGCTTCCTGGGAAAAGGTGAGAAAAGAGACCAATTTTAAATTCATAGAAGGTGATATCGGCCAATTGCTTAAAGAATCCATGGAGGGAACCGAGAGCATGAGGAGGATCGTGGCTGACTTGTGCGCTTTCGCTACCCCTGATAAAGGGACAGAGGATTCCGTTGATCTGGAAGCCCTTATGGAAAGTATGTTGAATATTTCCTGGAACGAGATCAAATACAAAGCACAATTAAGGAAGGATTACGGCACAGTACCATCGATCATCTGTAACCCCCAGAAGATCGGCCAGGTATTTGTCAATTTATTGACCAACGCCGCGCACGCCATCGATGGCAAAGGATTTATAACGGTCAGGACCTATGCTCAGGACGAATATGTATGCGTGGATATCAGCGATACAGGTTGCGGCATACCGCCGGAGAACATCACCAGGATCTTTGATCCGTTCTTTACCACCAAGCCGGTGGGGCGAGGGGTGGGTTTGGGATTGAGCATCAGTTACGATATTGTCAGAAGGCATGGGGGGAGCATTACATTTTCTTCCAAGGTAGGCAAAGGCACCACATTTACGGTCAAGCTGCCGGTGGAATACGCGTGCCATCCGAAACAGGCTTACGGAGGGGTCCTATGAAACAGATCAACGTTTTATTTTTGGATGATGAGCAGAAGGTGCTGAATTCCATCACCCGTATATTTGCCGATGAGCCTTACGGGGTGGCTTACGCGGCCAACTCCTCGCAAGCCATGAGCATTATCGCCCGGGAAAGAATAAAAGTGGTTTTAAGCGACCATCGCATGCCGGATATTTCAGGGGTTGAATTCCTTCATAAACTCAAAGCGCAATGCCCGGACATTGTCCGTATTCTTTTTACGGCTTATGCCGATCTTTCCGCTGCCGAGCAAGCCATCAATGTCAGCGAAGTTTACCGGTTTATCAATAAGCCATGGAACCCGCCGGAATTGATATCCGCTGTGAAGGGGGCGTTGAACCATTATGATCTTGTTATGGAGAACCGCCGGTTGTTTGAAGAGACAAAGTCCAAGAATGAACAACTGAACCTTGTGAATTGCAAATTAAAGGTCCTTTATGATATCCAAAAAGATTTCAGTTCGACGATCTCCCATGAATTAAGGACGCCCCTGGCATCGATCAAAGCAGGTATTGACATCGTCATGAGCGGAAGTGCCGGACAATTGACCGATGAACAGAGCAATTTCTTGGGCCGTGCCAAGAGCAACGTGGACAGGCTTAACCGTTTGATCAACGATATCCTCGACCTGGCGCATTTGGAGTCCGGCAAGACGGTCTTGAAGATCAAGCCGGGGAACATCAATCAGGCGATCAGGTCCGTTGTTGAGACGCAAGAAGCGGTCGCCCGTGCCAAGGGATTGTATCTGAAAATGTCCCTTGATGATCAGCTGCCGGCTTTGGCTTTTGATCCGGATAAAATGATCCAGGTTTTGAATAATTTGGTCTCCAATGCCATCAAGTTCACTCCATCCGGTGGTATCACTGTCTCCAGTGTAAGGCACGCGGATCCCAATGAGATAGAAGTGCGTGTCCAGGATACGGGGTACGGGATCAAAGAGGATGATATGGCCAAACTGTTCGAAAAATTCCAGCAATTAGGAGAGGCCCATCAAAGATGCGCCGGGACAGGGCTTGGCCTTGCCATTTGCAGGGAGATCATCCGCCAGCACGGCGGGCAGATCAAAGTTGACTCAAAAGACGGGCAGGGATCTTGTTTTTATTTTGTTCTTCCCATGGATGAGAGGGGGAAACAATAAATGGATGCCAATAAGAAAATTATGATCATCGATGATGAAGCCGACCTGACACAGATGATCGGGTTTCAGTTCAAGTCCAAGGGCTTTGAGGTACAGACGGCGGGTGATGGCGTGGAAGGGCTGTCGAAGGTGCATGAGTTCCTGCCGGATTTGATCATCCTGGACATGAATATGCCCCGTATGGGGGGTATTGAATTTTACAGCAAGATCTGCGGTTTGAACGGCAGGCCTATGTTCCCGGTGCTGGTTTTAACTGCCCGCGCCAACGTCCAGGGACTTTTTAAGGACCTTGAGATCGACGGTTTTATGACCAAACCTTTTGAGATAGATCAATTGATCGCCCAGGCAGAGCTGATCATTAAAAACAGAAGCAAGGCATCTTCGAAGGCCAGTAAAGGCCTTCCGGAGCGTCCCTGCAGGATCTGCATCGTAGAAAATAACCAGAAAATATTTGATCAGGTCTCGGGTATCTTTTTAAATGCTGATTACACCGTTATCCCTGCTAAAAGCGGGGCGGCCGGGATCGAAAAAATGATGGAAGAAGTCCCTGATGCGGCTCTCGTACAGTTGGGATTGGAGGATATCGCTGGGGACATCATCATTTACAGGTTAAGCCAAATGGCCAAGACAATGGATGTTAAATTCCTATTATATACCTCCCGTGATTTTACGCACGATCGGCAGGTGATGGAGCGTATCAGTATTAAGACAGGGGTTTTCACTTTCGTCGAATACACTGTCCTGGAAGACCTTTTGGTACGGGTTAAACAGCTTTTCTAGGGCGGTCCGTATAAGGAGATGATATATGCCTAAAATACTTGTGGTGGATGATAATCTGGATATCGTTTTTATGGTCAAGACGGTTTTAGAGAAGAACGGCTATGAAGTCGCGAGTGCCTCTAACGGTTACGAGGCGTTGAAAGCGATCAACATCAATCTCCCTGATCTGATGATCGTTGACCTGACCATGCCTGAGATGGACGGGTGGCGTTTGAGCATGAAGGTCAGGCAGGATGAGAGATGTAAGAATATCCCGATCATTGTGTTAAGCGGGTTACTTTCCGAGGAAGAAAGCCAACCGGAGTCCAATGAGCCGTATAATGTCCTTATTGCCAAGCCGTTTGATGTATTTAAGTTAATGGCAAAGGTCAAAGAGCTTCTGGAAGCGGGGGTAAAATAATACGGTTTTTCATATTGATTAAAAATCAATATAATATCAACTCTCCAAAATTATTTCCTTGACATATCGTCTTAATATGATAGCATTATACATTGATTAAAAATCAATTATTCTCCCCATCCAAGAGCATATATGTTCGATCAAACGCCTCAGAAAATTGTACAAACTAACCGGCTGCCATTATTAATTGGGATCATTATCATTGTGGCGGTGATGGGTGTGTTTTTATATAAAACCCAAATGAATCAAAAAGGTGAGTTGGTTAAGCCCAAGCCCCGGCAGTCCATCGAGATTTCCCCAAAGGCAGCAGAAGCAAGCTGGTTTAATGACGCGAGGTTCAGCAATATAAAGATCAATAATAATGGATACGCTTTGCATAAGCCGACAGTCCAAGAAGTTGAAACACAGATCATTTCCAGACAGGAAGTGGATTTGAAAAAACAGGAAATAGAAGATGAATATTCAACCCGTCTGGAAGTCAAAAAGATCGAGGATAAAAACAGGATCGAAGAGAAAAAGCTCGAATTAGAAGCTATGAGATCACCTTTGAACGTGGACATACCTTCAGTACCGGGAACTCAAGGGGTATCTCAAAAAAAACAATCCGGTAAAGATGATTTGACGGGTAGTTTCAATGAATTAATGAATATGGTCACATCAGCTACAGGCGCTAAATTCCCTGCCTTTAAGGCTCTGGGGGCTGGATTGATCACGGATACCAATAATCAGGATGAAAAGCAGGAATTTTTAAAAAAGGCCGGCCCGGATGATGATTATCTTGAAAATTTAAAAAAGAAGCCCCGTTCGCCTTACGAAATTAAAGCGGGAAGTTATATTCCCGCGGCCTTGATAACCGGGATCAATTCAGATTTGCCGGGAAGCGTTAATGCCCAAGTTACGGAAAATGTTTATGACACGGCGACAGGGAATTATCTTCTGATCCCGCAAGGCGCCAAGCTGGTCGGAGAATATAATAGCAATTTGACCTTTGGCCAGAAGCGCGTACAGGTGGTGTGGAACAGGATCATATTTCCGGATGGAGCGAGCATCGATCTCGAAAAAATGCAAGGAGTGGATAAGGCGGGGTACACAGGTTTTCAAGACAAAGTGGACAATCATTATTTACGGATCTATGGTAATGCCGTTTTGTTGAGCCTTATGGGGGCGGGGTATGATCTATTAAATCAAAAAGCCGAACAGTCAACCGACCCCAGGGAGACCGTCGCGGCCAGTGTTGGTCAAAAGCTGTCTGATGTCAGCGGGCAGGCGCTCGAGAAGAACATGGATGTGCAACCGACGGTCATCATTGATCCGGGTTATATATTCAAGATCATCGTTATGAAAGACATGGTACTGGAAAACATTGAAGATGCTCAGGGAACACTCTCGTACGCAAAATAAATTAAAACAAGATTTGGGCGAACTCGTTCTATCGGCACTTTCGGATGATGAGATCTATGAGATTTTATTAAATCCCGATGGGATATTGTGGGTTGATGGCTATAAAGGTAAACACGAATATGGTTTAATGACAGCGGCAGCGGCTAAAAATTTAATTAATACAGTGGCCAGCGTATCGGATGAAACGATCACCTTTAAGAACCCGAGTTTCGCGGGTGAATTGTGGGTCCTGATCAATGAGGAGTTTAAATTATTTCGATTTCAGGCCTTTATCCCGCCGGTCGTGACTTATCCGGCTTTTGCGATCAGAAAGCGGGCGGGGCAGGTCATCCCTTTGGAAGACTACGTCAAAGATGAGATCATCACTGGACAGCAGGAGAACACCATCAAAGGGGCAGTTGAGCAAAGGAAGTCCATTTTAGTCATAGGGGCAACGCAATCAGGTAAAACCACATTTTGCAACGCGATCTTGGACTGTATCGCGAAAACACACCCGCAGGACAGGGTCATTATTATTGAGGACACCCAAGAGCTCAAATGCAATGTCAAAGATTCGGTGACGATGCGTTCATCGCCTTCTAAAACAACGAATGACCTGATCTTTGATTCCATGCGCATGAGGCCTGACAGGATCATTATCGGCGAAGTACGCGGTAAAGAAGCTCATTCCCTGATCAAAGCCTGGAATACCGGACATCCCGGGGGAGTGAGCACCATTCATGCTAATTCCGCCGAAAGCGGGTTATTGCGATTAGAACAGTTGATCATGGAAGCAGGTGTTGCCCCTGTTCCTGAAGCCATAGCAGAAGCGGTCAATCTACTGGTTTTTATTCAGAAAACCAACAGAGGCAAAAAAGGAAGGCAAGTGACCTCGATCTTAGAATTGAATGGGCATGACAAAAAAGAGGGATACCTGACCAAGAACATTTGACATCGTCGAAAGTATGTGGTACACTCATTAAATCATGAAAACATTAATGATTCAAAAACATTGCGTACCTTGTTTTATGCTTTCTTGCACTTGGAGAAAGCAGGCCGGGGAAGGTGTGTTTTGAATCGTTAATTAAATAATTTTAGCCAGCACAATTCAAACCACCAACCTCCAAAGTCGGTGGTTTTTTTATTTTAGGAAAGGAGGTGAGAATAATGGAAAACAATGCCCTGCTGAATCAAGGACAGGCTTTAGGTTCGGATCAAATACTCAAGGTGACTGCTTTATTGTATTTAAAGGAAGCGCTCATCGCTCAAGAGTATGAATCTTGCCAAGAGCTCATTGATACCGCTAAAAATCTGGGCGTTAATGCAGGCGATATCAGTGCCGTGATCGCGGATTATCTTAACGCAAATAATCCGGGTAGGCAGAAAGGAAACCGTTTGCGTTCATAATAAGGAGGACGAAAGGTATGCCTCATGCCTGTACTTAAAAAGGACAGTCTGTGATTGCTACGGGCTGTCCTTTTTATTTTTTTATGGTATATTAAGTGGATCTTCAAAATAAGGACAAAATCATGGCGTTTCATTTTAAAAGTATCAATATCATCAATCCTGCGACTTTTGAAGGCGCGGTTGTTTATGCGATTGTTTTTTTAGCCTGTGCTCTGGTTTTAAATCGCATGATGCGCATGGCTGTTGAACGGGCGCTCGCCCGCGGCTCGCGCGTTCACATTGACCGGACCAGGGTCAAGTTTATATCCCAATTAGCCCAGATCATCGTCTATATCGTCGCGTTCTTCATGTATGCCCGCTATGTTCCGGCTTTGTCTAATTTGGGCAATGCGGGCCTGGCAAGCGTCGGGGTTCTTTCGGTTGTCGCGGGCATAGCGGCGCAGAATACTTTGGGGAATCTCATCGCGGGCATTTCTTTGCTGCTTTATCGCCCTTTCAATGTAGGGGACCGTTTGCAGGTAAGCGCTCCGACAGGCCTGGAAACCGGACAGATCGAGAGCTTGAGCCTCGGGTATACTATTATCAGGACGGATGATAATCGCCGTGTGGTTGTACCCAATAGCCTCATGGCCAGCCAAACTACGGTGAACCTGACCCGGGATGATTTACGGGCCATTTGTTCGGTCCCTATTGTCATTAGCCTCGATTCAGATCTTGATCGCGCACGCGCCATCCTTCTTGAAATTGCCGGAAGCGATCCAAAATCGAAGAAGATCGACGGCTGCCCTGTGACGCATTTGGATGGATCAGGTGTTGAACTCACCTTAAGCGTTTGGTGCGATGACAGCCTTATCGCCGGTGCTTTAAAATGCGATCTGCTGGAAGCGATCAAAAGGCGCTTCTCTGCCGCAGGGATCAAAATGTCCCCAGTTGACCGTGTGATCACAATCAAGAATTAATGAGATCCGTTATCAAAACACTTTTGTTTATAATGATTTTTTGTATTATTCACCTTGGCGCGTGGGCATCGGCTCAATCTTCCATCCGTTACGTAGCATTAGGAGATTCTTATACCATCGGAAGCGGTGCTTCTCCGGAAGAATCTTGGCCCGCGGTCATAACACAGCGTTTGCAAAAGAAAGGTATTCCCATTGAGCTGGTAGCCAATTTGGGACGAGAGGGATGGACAACTGCGGATTTGATCGAATATCAATTACCTGTCTTTGCCAAGATCCGTCCTGATCGTGTCAGTGTGCTGATCGGTGTCAACGATTGGGTGCGAGGTGTTGACGCGTCAGTTTTTGAAGGACATTTCCATTTCATTTTGGATAAAATATTGGAAGTAGTGCCTGATCACAAGAACGTCATCGTGGTGACTATTCCTGATTTTTCAGTAATGCCGGCCGGCAGTCAGTATTCCGGAGGCAGGGATATATCCGCGGGTATCGCGTCTTTTAATCAGATCATCAAAAAGGAAGCGGCGTTGCATGGTTTGAACGTGGTTGATCTATACCCATTATCACAAACCATGGGAAGCGACCAAACGTTGTCAGCTTCCGACGGCCTTCACCCTTCAGCTAAAGGTTACGCGCTCTGGGCGGATTTAATTGAGGGATTTTTTAGTTAAGTGAATTTTTCTTTATCGATGGCTTTTAAATACGCTTCTTCTTGGGTCACTTTTTTCGCCCTTACCAGGTCCATCAAATAATCATCCATCAGTATCATGCCTTGCGCGCGATTGGTCTGGATCTCGCTGGTTAAGCGCATGGTTTCACCGGTTTGGATGATATTACCCAACGCTTGGTTACGGATGAGGATCTCATAGGCCGCCCACCGTCGGGATTTATCCGTAGACGGCAGAAGCTGTTGGGCAATGATGGCTTTGAGATTATTGGCCAATATGGTACGGATCTGGTCCTTGCGATTCGGGGGGAAGGCATCAATGACACGGTCAATGGTCTTGGCCGCGGAATTGGTGTGCAAGGTCCCGAAGACCAAAATCCCCATTTCGCTGGCGATCAAGGCCAATTCAATGGTTTCTTGGTCGTGCATTTCTCCAACGAGAACGATATTAGTGTCGCTTTTGATGGCTGTGCGAAGGCCGCTGGCAAAAGAAACGGTGTCTCTGCCTACTTCCCTATGGGAGATAATGGATTTTTTATTAGAATGGGTGAATTCTACCGGCTCTTCAATGGTGATGATTTTTTTGGCAAAGTTTGTATTGATATAATTAATAATGGCCGCCAAAGTCGTGGATTTTCCGCTTCCTGTCGGGCCGGTGACTAAAACCAGTCCTGAATGCCATTTGGAAAAATCTTTGATCTGGGGAGGCAGGTCCAGTTCCTCGAAGGATCGTAGTAGAGATGGGATCAATCGAAAAACCGCGCCAAAGCCAAAAAAATGCCGGTAATAATTGGCTCTAAAGCGTGCTTTTTCTCCAAAAGCATAAGCAAAATTCAAATCACCACAGGTCCTGAATTCTTGCCAATCTTCTTTGACAGTGATGGGAAGGAGTAAGGCAGTCATTTTGTCACGGGTGAGCGTTTCTTCGCTGACTTCGACCAATTTGCCGTGAAGGCGTATCTTAGGTTTCTGTCCTTCTTCCAGGTGTAAATCTGACCCGTTTTTGTCGATTAAGATATTAAATAGTTGATCAATTTCAGCCACTGTTTTTCTTACCTTAGTTTTGACCTGACATTATTTCCACCATGATGGATGGGCTACTTGCGCGTTCGCAGGCTTCCTCTTTCGATATGACACCCCTGAAAGCTAATTCTTTTAAGGAATTATCCATGAGGGTCATGCCGCTGCTTTTACCAGTGGTAATCGCGGTATTGATCTGGCCGATCTTGTCTTTGCGGATGAGGTTTGACACAGAGGGCGTGACGATCAAAATTTCATAGGCAGGGACCATGCCGGTGCCGTCTTTTTTGGGGATCAACTGCTGACAGATGACCCCACGCAGGGATTCCGAGATCATATTACGGATGATGGATTGTTCTTCCGCCGGGAAGGAATCAATGACAAGTGAAACGGTCTGGATCGCGTTGATGGTATTCATGGTGGCGAAAACCAGATGCCCGGTTTCAGCGGCAGTCACGGCCAATTGAATGGTCTTTAGATCCCGCAACTCACTGACCACCAGAATGTCCGGGTCTTCGCGCAAGGCCCCGTGCAAGGCATTAGCTTGAGAAAGTGTGTGGATATTGATTTCACGCTGGGTGATTTGGCATTTTTTGGGTTCATAAACGATTTCAATAGGCTCTTCAATACAAATAATATGGTCATTACGGTTTTCGTTGATCATCTCCACCAAGGTCGCCAAGGTGGTGGTTTTACCGCAGCCTGCCGGCCCGGTGATCAATACCAGGCCTTGCGCCCACTTGGTCAAATTGGCACAGGAGGCCGGCATACCGGTTTTTTCAAATTTTGGGATTTCTGTGGGGATGACCCTTGCGGTCAAGTCCCAGCCATTACGCTGTTTCAAGATGGCCATGCGAAAGCGGCCGTAACCGTTGATCGTGTGCACGTATTCAACGTCACCGGTTTGTTCAAAGTGATCCAAAATGTTCTTAGGTAAGGCGGCAGTGATCAAGAGGCTGACTTGCTCTGCGTTAAGAGTTTCGGCCGTGATATTCTGAAGGCGGCCGAATTTCCGGAAAATGACAGGCTTTAGGGCGCCTATATGCACGTCACTGGCCTTTTCGTGGCGCGCGAAGGCAAGGATTTCGTTCAGTGAACTGCTTGGGCCGATTTGAGAGGGAGTTGTAAAATCAGCTTTGCCACTGCCTGTTATACCGCTAAAGTTTACGGGAAGCGTGGCGGACTCATTGTCATTGGTGACTTTGTTGGACATGATTTTGTATTATAAGAAGTGTTGGCCGGAGAAACAAGTAAAGAAAAATAATTTTGTGATAGAATAATCCCTAAAAAATAAATAATATAGATAAGTTGTTGCCGCATATTTTGAATTGTTTTAAATAAAAAATAAAAGGAGACAGAATGTTTAAAAAAGCGGGTTTGTGTTTGGTCGTGATATTTTGCTCCTTAAACTTAAGCGGATGCTTTTTGTTAA
>Ga0206952_10125_pt1 | contig 23146 bp, 21 predicted proteins | sample Alteio_BWOrgHeat_39_FD_152966 | JGI IMG/M metagenome (GOLD analysis project Ga0206952, IMG submission 152966) | Enriched cells from forest soil in Barre Woods Harvard Forest LTER site, Petersham, Massachusetts, United States -... | ecosystem: Environmental > Terrestrial > Soil > Temperate forest >... | reverse complement strand
GAAGCACAACTGGGGCGAAAAGGCACTGCATACAAACATGAGTTAACGGTTGAAGATTTTTTGAAAGCAACTATCGGTCATGAGTTGCATCATGTTGCAGTTTTAAAAGATAAGTATTTGAAATGATGTTTGCGTTGCTGCTATGAAAGTATACTGCACAAGGGAGTGACACAACCGTGATGCCATGAAATACTTAGTTGATAACATAAAAAATAAAAAGCTGTTTTTACAAACAGCTTCATTATTTATTCAATTCAATCTTTACTTCAAATACTTTCCAAACCAATCAATGTATCTTGTAAACCTGTCCTGCATATAACTGGGTACTGTTATTTCATGATATTGTCCCGGATAGATTACCAATTCTGCAGGCACCCCTAAACTTTTTAGTGCCTGGTACATTTGTTCAGCACCAACAGAAGGTACATTAAAATCTTTCTGACTTGCCATAAACAATGTTGGCGTTTTTATTTTATCTGCATGAAAAAAAGGATAAGAAAGCTTGATCCATTTATCAGCATTCGCCCATGGCGGCCCTAATTCAGTTTCGTATTGCGTTACATATTCATCCACACCATACATGCTTAATTGCAAAGCACTGCCAGCACCGCTGCAGGCAGCTTTAAAACGTGTTGTTGAAGCAATAGTATAATCAGTAAGAATGCCGCCATAACTCCAGCCTGCAATGCCCATGCGGCCTGAGTCTGCAATGCCTTGTGCAATTAAATAATCTGCAGCGCCGAGAATATCTGTTACTTCTTTATTACCCCAGTCGCCATAAATAGCCCGTATATAATCTTTGCCTCTGCCGCTGCTGCCGCGATAATTTACAGCAGCTACAGCATAACCAGCGGCTGCAAGAATATTACGATATAAATCATATTCATAATCATCCTGCCCAACCGGCCCACCATGTATATACATAATCAAAGGAAGCTTTACGTTTGCAGGTGCATTTGCAGGGCGATATAAAATACCGGAAACAAGATTACTGTCTTTACTTCTGCTTTGAAAGCCTTCAACTTTTATTGATTGTATTGGCGCAAGAAAAGAATCTGTTGCATGTGTTAACCTGCGCAGCCCGTTTTTTTCAAGTGCATATAATTCATTGGGTGTTTGCGGTTCCGTCATGTTTACAAGCCAGTCGCCATTAGATTGGTTTAATTCAGCATTCGAGAAAACTTTTTCACCGCTTGCAAGCGTTGTATATTTTTCTGTAGCGATATTAAATGAAACAACTTGCTGCTGCCTGTCGTCTTCCATCAATGCAATAATATTTTGTCCATCTTTACTCCACCGGGGTGTGTATAATTGTTTATCAAATGATGCAGAAATTAAATTGGGCGTTCCGCCGCTTGCAGGAATTACCGCTAAAACATCTTCGCCATACATGGTAAAATTTTCATCGCTGCTGCTTTGCAGGTAAGCAATGTATTTTCCATCCGGGCTCCACTGCGGATGTGTGTCCTCTCCTTTCCATGTTGTAAGCTGGTAAGGGATAGCACCCTGCATCGCATCCATTATAAAAATATCATCATTCTCATTTTTATCAGGGTCTTGTGAATGATTGCTCACGAACGCAATCTTTTTTCCATCAGGGCTCCATGCCGCTTGCTCTTCATTATAATTACCTGATGTAAGCGTGTCAATATCATGTGTTGCAACATCAAGCAGGTATAAATGTGTTTTACGGTTATCAAGATAACCTTCAATATCCTGTTTAAAATGATACCGGGTAATTACATAAGGCAAACGATTACCCGATTCAGATGTATCGGAATAATCAATATCATCCATTACCAATAAAACCTTTTTCCCGTCAGGACTCCATGCATAATCCTCAATATCATTTTTCACATCAGTTATCTTTTTTGCTTCACCACCTAAACGGCTCATTAACCATAATTGCGATTCATCATTTTTTCCATCATCATTGGTTTCATCAAAATTGCGTGATGATAAAAATGATATGTATTTATTATCAGGGCTGAATCTTGCTGTGCTTTCATCTTCCATTGTGTTTGTTAACTGAACATTATCTTTTCCATCCCAGCTTACCATCCATATATCACTGTTTGTTTCATCTTTTGAAGTATCAACAGTTGTTACAACATAAGTGCACCATTTCCCATCAGGCGAAACCTGCGGATCAGAAACATCAACATAACGTAAAAAATCTGAAGGATTAAGCGGACGTTTTGTTTGAGCAAAAGCGGAAGTAATAATTATACTCAATGTAATTGCAGGTAATAAAAATTTTTTCATGCAGTATTAATTCAAAAAAGAATGTAAATATTGATCAAATTCAGTTAAGCTGAATGTTTCAGCAAGGTAGCCAATATAATTATCAGGTCTTAATAAACAAACAAATGATGAAGAGAAACCTGCTTTGCGAAAAGCTTCATCATTAAAATTATTTTTTTCCACTTCAGCAGTTTTATAAATATGATCAGCCGGAAATTGCCTTGCATCAACATTATAATAAAGCAAAAGAAATGGAGCTGTTGTATTATTACGAATGAGATGAAATGCAGAAATTATTTCATTATTAATTGAAAGCTTTATATATGGAAAACGCATGCCTGCTTTTATTTTTCCCGACACGCCTTTTGCTAAAGATGAGTGCGTATAATTAATTTCAGTTTGAGACGCCAGGAGAAAAAATTTTTTTCTGATTGATTTTATTTTCATTAATGCAGGTGCAAGTGCCGGCAAAATGTACATGCGCAGAAGAACATCCATCTTTGTGTTCTGCGACATAATGCTAAACATTCTGTCAGTTGTTTTTAATAAATTTTCTGCAACGGGATTTCTTTCTTCATGATATGTGTTGAGTAAATTTTCTTTTGCTTTTTGCTGAATTACCAATGCTAATTTCCATGCAAGATTATATGCATCCTGTAAGCCGGTGTTCATGCCTTGTCCGCCGGCTGGGCTGTGCACATGTGCAGCATCACCGCAAAAAAATATATTGCCTTTATTAAATGATCTTACTTTTTTATGATGCAAGCGGTAAGTAGAATACCATTGGGTGTTATAAAATCCTAAATCAAGCCCTGCATCTTTATCAACCTGGTGGCTTACTTCTTCAAAACTAATTTCTGTATGATGATAAAATTTTTTTGGCAAAATACCAATTGCCCTGAAGCGCCTTTCACCAATCATTGGAAATAATAAATTGAATGTATCATTTGCTACAAAAAAATTTAGCCTGGTTAAGCACACATCCGCTTTAACATGCGTATCAGCAACATAAAAAACATTCTCGTAAGTGCCGCCGCTAAATTCCATTGCAGTTAATTCGCGCAGTTTGCTGTTTGCTCCATCACATGCAATTAAATATTCAGTATTTACTTCAAAATTTTTATCATCATTTTTCAATGTAACAATAAACCTGTTTTGAGCTTCTTTGTATGAAACCAGTTCCATATTCCATTCTACTTCATGATCGTGTTTTTGCAGGTAGTTAAATAACAGTGTTTCATTTTTGCTTTGTTCATACATCAACACAAAATCAAATGGCGTGATATTACTGCCAAAGTTTTTTAGTTGCACTTCACCCACTTTTTTCCCTTTGCGCCAAAAACAAATGCCATCCGTTTTTTGCGCATTGGCAACAATTTCATCAGACAAATTCATCTGCTCATAAATTTCCATACTTCTTGCCTGCACAACAACAGCTCTTGATTCTGTTGTTGGTGCAGATTTTTTATCTATGATCAAAAAATCAATATTAAAACGCAGCAGTTGTGCTGCCAACATTAACCCTGTTGGCCCGGCACCGCAAATAATGATTGGGTAATAATTAGCAGGCATATAGCTTTTTCATTTCAAATATAAATAAGAAATGTGCATGCTGATTTCAAAATATATATGCGAAAAACTTTGGATAAGCAAATGAAAAAAAATCATGCTGCAAAACAAAACCGGCAGTTTGTTAGGCTGCCGGTTGCAATTATTATTATTATTATTAAATATTATTCTCTCACAAATTGTTTTGATGTTACTGTATTGTTTGCTTTAAGCGATACTATATAAATACCGGCAGGAAGTCTTGAAACATCTACATAAACATTACTATTATTTCCTTTAGATGAAGTTTTTTATTTAAAAAAAACAGTTTGTTATTTCATGCTCTCTAACTCTTTTTGTAACCTGAACATATCATCTCTTAATTTTGCAGCTTCAATAAAATCTAAATCTCTTGCAGCCTTTTCCATTTCTTTTTTTGTTTTGGCAATTGCTTTTTCCATTTGAGGAATTGTTTTGTAAGCAACCTGTTCTTCTGCAGCGCTTGTTTTAATTATATCTTCATCACCCTGTATGGCATAAGGATTTTTCGGATCGTAACCTTTTATATCCAGCACAGATGTTTGCGCAAACACATTCTCCTTTGTTTTCTTAATTGTTCTTGGTGTAATGTTGTGTTCAATATTATAAGCAACCTGTTTTTCTCTGCGGCGATTGGTTTCATCAATCGTTTTCTGCATACTCTCTGTCATTACATCAGCATAGAAAATTACAAGACCATCCACATTTCTTGCTGCGCGTCCGGCAGTTTGCGTGAGTGATCTTTCATTACGTAAAAAACCTTCTTTGTCTGCATCCAAAATTGCCACAAGTGAAACTTCCGGCAAATCCAAACCTTCACGTAAAAGATTCACTCCAACCAATACATCTATTTCACCTAATCTAAGTTGTCGTAATATTTCAATGCGTTCCAAAGTATCAACATCGCTATGTATGTATTTTGATTTTATGCTGATGCGCTGTAAATATTTATCCATTTCTTCAGCCATGCGTTTGGTTAAAGTTGTAACCAAAACCCGGTCTCCTTTTTTCACACGATTATTAATTTCATCTAACAGATCATCAATCTGGTTTACAGATGGACGAATTTCAATTGGTGGCTCCAGCAAGCCTGTTGGGCGAACAACCTGTTCTACAACTACGCCACCGCATTTCTCCAGTTCATAATCGCCCGGCGTTGCACTTACAAAAACTGTTTGGCCGGTCATATTTTCAAACTCATGAAAGTTTAATGGGCGATTATCCAATGCGCTTGGCAAACGAAATCCATATTCAACTAAAATCAATTTACGGCTTCTGTCGCCGCCATACATACCTGCCACCTGCGGAATTGTTTGATGGCTTTCATCAATCACACACAAAAAATCTTTTGGAAAATAATCAAGCAAACAAAAAGGCCTTGTTCCTGGCTGCCTGCGATCAAAAAATCTTGAATAATTTTCTATGCCATTACAAAAACCAAGCTCACGTATCATTTCAAGATCATATTCCACTCTCTCTTTTAAACGCTGGGCTTCAATTAATTTTCCGGTACTTTTAAAATATTCTGCCTGCAGCCGCATTTCATCCTGTATCTCGTACAAAATAGTTTGCAGCATATCTTTTGGAGCAAGATATAAGTTGGCCGGAAAGATGGCTGCATTCTCCATCTTCATCATGCGCTTGTTGCTGTGCACATCAATGGTTTCAATCTCTTCAATCTCATCACCAAAAAAAGTGATGCGGTAACCGTAATCAACATAAGGCAGGTTGATATCAATTGTATCTCCCTTCACGCGAAATGTTCCGCGTTTAAATTCAACCTGCGTTCTGTTATACAAACTATTTACAAGCGAATGCAAAAAACCTTGCCGGGAAATTGACTGGCCTTTTGCTATGCGCACAATCCCATTTTCGAAATCTGTTGGATTACCAATGCCATAAATACAACTTACACTTGCCACAACAATAATATCCCTGCGACCAGTAAGCAATTCACTTGTTGCCTGCAAACGAAGTTTGTCGAGTTCTTCATTTATACTTAAATCTTTTTCAATATATACATCACTTACGGGCATGTAAGCTTCGGGCTGGTAATAGTCATAATACGAAACAAAATAACCCACCGCATTATCCGGAAAAAATTGTTTGAACTCTCCATATAATTGAGCAACCAAAGTTTTATTATGTGTTAATACAAGTGTGGGCCGTTGTACATTTTGAATAACATTCGCCATAGTAAATGTTTTACCACTGCCAGTAACACCGAGCAAGGTTTGATAATGTTCGCCGCTTACAATACCGTCTGTTATTTGCCTGATGGCTTCCGGCTGATCGCCGCTTGGAATATAAGGTGCAACTAATTTAAAAGGCATAATGCAATATAATAAGTAAAAATTTTTTTATTTTTTTATTGCAGGTGTTTAACAGAAGAATAAAATAAACAATGTATTACAGTAAAGTTTTCAATAACTTAAACTTTCATATTATTAAAAGAAATTTTTGTTCTTATTTCTTAACATATATAAGTAACAGTAGTTTTAAAATTGGCAAAATTGTTGCTTTGAAAACCCGCAGTCTTGAATCAATTTTTAAACACTTTTTAAAAACAATTAACCATGAAGAAGTTCCTCTTTTCTGCAGCAGTTGTGATGAGTACGATTGGAATCTGCGTTGCAAATTTTAGTAATCCAGGTTCAAAACTTCCTTTAAATAATCACACTTACATTGTAAAAGATACAGTGCCCAGTGATACTTCAATGCGTAAAGATTCTGCTTTGTTGCTGATGAAGTAGCAATTTTTTAGAAATTTGGTTTGATCGTGCCGGCAAGGCTTTCATAATTTACTTATGAAGGCTTTGCCTTTTTTTAATTTGATTAACAGCAAAGCAAATAATTGGAAAAAAGCTGGTTAATTATATTGAATTTTAATAAAAGCTATTTCTTAAAAAAACTGATAGATATTAATTCACAAAAACTTAAGTTAACTCTTAAACCATCCACGCTTTTTAAATGCATAGATCATCCAGAGCGGAATTAAAAGCATAAGGGAAACCGCAATCCAAAAGCCGTATTGGTTATGTATGTACGGAATGCTTTGAAAATTCATTCCGAATATACCGCCGATCACAGTTGCAGGCGCAAGCAGGCATGTAACAATTGCCATTACTTTCATTACTTCATTCATGCGCAGGTTTACCTTGTTTAAGTATAAATCCTGCAGGCTCATCATCATGTCGCGGTAGTTTTCAACAAGATCATTTGCCTGCACAATATGATCGTACACATCTTTAAAATATTGAATGATTTTTTCGTTAACAAGGTCACTGTCACTACGCAAAAAACCATTCACTACTTCACGAACAGGATTCACGCTTCGCTTTAATATAATTAATTCTTTACGCAGGTTATTGATCAAAGCAAGTGAATGTGTATCGCCGCGATGAATGATATCTTCTTCCAGTGTTTCGATATGTTCGCCAAGTTCTTCCAAAACAGAATAGTAACTGTCAACAATTATATCAATAAGCGAATAACATAAATAATCAGCCCCGGCAGTTCTTAATTTACTTCCGGCAACTTTTAATTTTTCGCGCAAAGGATCAAATACATCGCGGTTGGCTTCTTCCTGGAAACTCAATACAAAATCTTTACCTAATACAATACTTACCTGTTCCTGCTCTATACAGTTTGCTTCTTTGTTAAAATAAAGCATGTTAAGCAGGCTAAATATTGTATTTTCCGTTTCATCCATTTTTGCACGCTGACCTACACTTAAAATATCTTCAATCAATAATGGATGTATGCCATACTCATTACAAATTACTTCAACATCGTCCTTACGCAAGCCATCAATGTTTATCCATGTTACATGGCCGTTACCCTTAAACTTATTACAATGATGCACGCTGGCAAATTCATAATGCTCTTCATACTTCGCATTATAATCATATACATCAACTTTAATGTCTGCAGGCTCTTTTCTTTTTTCAACCGCCGGATTAAAACGCAATACTTCGCCGGTAAACTTTTTATTGAACGGCATTAATCTCTGAAAATTTTTTGTGATTGACATTTATTGATGCTTTATAAAAAAATGAAATTACAGAATTTAAATTTTGACACGCTGCAGAATAAAATTTATTCACATGCGTTGAAAAAACGGGAACAGAAATTTTGTATGCATTATTTTGCTTCCAATTTTAAAATGCAGTGTTAAAACCTTATCATAGAAAAAGAAAAGCCGAGGCAGGCTGTGATGAAGCCGGCAGAGGTTGCTTTGCCGGGCCGGTTTGCGCTGCTGCTGTTGTCTTACCTAAAAATTTTTATCATCCTGAATTAAACGATAGTAAACAACTTACCGCGGAACAGCGGGAAATACTGCGCGATTACATTGAAAAAGAAGCATTGTATTATGCTGTTGCCATGGTTGATAATGATGAGATTGATATGATAAATATTTTGCGTGCTTCTTTTAAAGCTATGCACCTTGCATTGGAGCAATTACCCATTGCGCCTGCTTTAATACTGGTTGATGGCAACCGTTTTACTACATGGAGAAATATACAGCATCATTGTATTATAAAAGGTGATGGTATTTATGCAAGTATTGCTGCAGCAAGTGTGCTTGCCAAAACTTACCGCGATAAATTTATGCGTGAACTGCATGAAGAATTTCCACACTACAACTGGGCACAAAATAAGGGTTACGGCACACCTGAGCACCGCCGCGCTATTGAAGAGCATGGATTGTGTAAATACCACAGAAAAAGTTTTAATATACTTTCTGCACAAATAGAAATTGATTTTGAAATGGAGGAAGAGGTCGCATAAACTTCAACATGAAAAATAATTTTTTGCCAAACATTTACTGCTTATTAATTCTTTTACTATTATTTTCTTCCTGCGCAAAATATATTACTGAAACCGGCAACGCGTCTTATTACGCAGATAGATTTGTAAACAAACCAATGGCGAATGGGAAAAAATTCAGCCAGCATAAATTAACTGCTGCACATAAAACATTACCGTTAGGAACAAAAGTTACAGTGATAAATCTTACCAATCATCAACTGGTAAAAGTTCGCATAACAGACCGCGGCCCTTTTGTGCAAGGCAGAATAATTGATTTGAGCAAAAAAGCTGCAAAAAGAATTGACATGATTAATGAAGGTGTGGCACAGGTGGAAGTAAAGTATAAAAAGAAAAGATAAATTGCCGCGCAATAATTCCTGATTTCTTGAAACGCATTGTATTTACAGTTACTAATGACCTGAGCTTTGACCAGCGCATGCAACGTATATGCACATCACTGGCAAATGCCGGTTATGATGTTTTGCTTATTGGAAGAAAGATGAAAAATTCTGTTGTATTAAAAGAAGAATCTTATAAACAAAAAAGATTGCACTGTTTTTTCACAAAAAATTTCTTGTTTTATGCTGAATATAATTTTCGCCTGTTTTTTTACTTATTATTTATAAAGATGGACGCAGTTTGCGCAATAGACCTTGATACAATTTTACCCTGTTATTTTATTTCTGTTTTACGCAGGAAAAAAAGAGTGTACGATGCACATGAATTGTTTACTGAAATGAAGGAAATAGTTACAAGACCCACGATAAAAAAAATATGGATGAAGATTGAAAAATTTGCTGTACAGAAATTCAAGTTAGGATATACAGTTAGTTATTCAATTGCTGAAGAATTTAAAAAGCGCTATAATGTTTTATATGAAGTGATAAGAAATATGCCGGTACCAAAAAAAGATCATGTTACACTAGAACCACGTCAGGAGACTGCGCAAAGCGCTAAATCAATACAAAAAGAAAAAGTTATTTTATACCAGGGTGCAGTAAATGAAGCACGCGGATTAGAAAATCTCGTTGCTGCTATGCATTACGTAGATGCAACATTGCATATTTATGGAGACGGAAATATGTATAAAAAAATCGAAAGCCTGATCCAAAAAAATAATCTTCAACATAAAATAATATTAAAAGGAAAGGTTGTGCCGGAAGTATTGCAGGTAATAACGCAGCAAGCTTATATTGGAATTAATTTAGTTGAACCAACCGGCTTAAATCAAATCTATTCTCTTGCCAATAAGTTTTTTGATTACATACATGCAGGTGTACCGCAGATAACTATGAATTTTCCTGAATACAAAAAAATAAATGATGAGTTTGAGGTTGCTGTTTTAATTGATTCAATTAGTGAAACTGAAATTGTAAAAGCAATTAACCTGTTATTAAATAATGAAATGGTATACAAAAAATTAAAAAACACCTGCATTACTGCACGTAAAATATTTAACTGGCAGCAGGAAGAAACAAAACTTACCTCATTTTATAAAAAGGTATTCATTTACTGATGTTATTAATTTATACGCCGTATACAACCAATCGCATTAAATATATAATGCAATATGTTTTTGAAGAAAGGCTCGGCGTAGAATATTCAATTATAAATAATAAAGAAGAATTTGCCGGTAATGTAAGTGCCATAAAAATAGTATATGCAACTAATGATAGTGTAACCGGAGCTTTTTTTTATGCGCATGAATTATTGTTTGAAAACGATGTAAAAGAAATTGAATTGAATGAAGGAGTTCACAACAATATACCGGTTTTATTTTTTCATAATAACCCGAATGCTGTATTAAATTTTGATGTATTTGCTGCTGTATTTTATTTACTAAGCCGCTATGAAGAATATTTGAATGAGGCTTTAGATAAACATGGAAATTATAATTATAAAAACAGTATTTTATTCAAACTTAAAATTCTGGATACGCCGGTTGTTGAACAATGGATTGAGCTATTGAAAAAAACTTTATTAAAAAATTTCCCCGGTCTTCAGTTTAAACCACATAAAGCAAAGTTTGGTTTAAGTTTCGACATAGATGTTGCATATGCTTATACAAACCGCAACGCTGTAAGGATGATCGGCGGCTTATCAAAAAAAATTCTTCAGCTTAATTTCAGCGAAGCAAAAAATCAACTGCTTACTTTATTGAATAAAAAAGAAGATATGTTTGATACATACGATTATATTTCTATTTCACTAAAAACAAAAAAGCCGGTTTTCTTTTTTAATATGGGTTTGTATGGAAAATTTGATAAGAATCCATCTTTCAGGAATAAAAAATTCAGGCAGTTAATACAACAAATTTCAAAAAAAGCAGTAGTGGGCCTGCATCCTTCTTATGCATCAAACAGAAATAAAAATTTAATCGCTATCGAAAAAAATAAATTAGAACAAATAATTGATCGTCCTGTTACAGCAAGCCGTCAGCATTATCTTAAACTGAAATTTCCTGTTACTTATAACAATTTACTCAGTAATGATTTTACTACTGATTTTACAATGGGTTATTCTGCTGATTATGGGTTTCGTGCCGGCACCTGCAATTCTTTTTTATTCTTCGATCTTTTTAAAGATGAATCAACAAAACTCAGGCTTTATCCGTTTGCATACATGGATGTGAGCTTAAATACTTATTTAAAACTGGATGTTGAAGATGCAAAAAAAATTGTTTCAAAACTTATAGATATCACCTATAAATACAATGGGGTTTTTATTCCTCTCTGGCATAATTCTACATTGTGCAATTGTAAAGAATGGAAGGGCTGGCGCGAAGTATTTGAGCATACATTAAGGGAAATTGACAATAAAAATTTTGAAAATTTATTTGATTAGCCATTGGAAAAACATCTCCATATAATTTGCCTTAATGTGCCCTACCCAGTTGACTATGGTGGTGTGTATGATTTATTTTACAAGCTGCCTGCGTTACAGCAACAAGGTGTAAAAATTCATTTGCATTGTTTTACTAAGAACCGCACTGAACAACCTGAACTGAATAAATATTGTGAAGAAGTTTTTTATTATCAGCGTACCACCGGGCGCAAAGGTTTATCATCCTATTTGCCATACATTGTTGCAAGCCGCAGCAATGAAGATTTAATACAACGCCTGCTGCAAAATAATTTTCCGGTTTTAATGGAAGGCGTTCATTGCACTTATATTACAAATGACGAAAGGTTTAAAAACAGAAAATTATTTGTACGCATTCATAATGTGGAGAATGAATATTATAAACAGCTTTACCAATTTTCCCATAACATAAAAAAATCTTTATTCTATTGGTTTGAAGCGAAGCGGCTATACAAATATGAAAAAAAGTTAACCGGAGAGGCTACCGCATTTTGGGCCGTTGCAAAACAAGACATAGATTATTACCGGCAGGAATTTAATTGCCGGATTGCAAATTACCTGCCGTTGTTTATTCCTGAATGGAAAATGAATGCACGTGAAGGGATGGGAACGTATTGTTTATATCATGGCAATTTGGAAATAGAAGAAAATGAATACGCTGCTGTTTGGTTATTAAAATATATTTTTAAAAAACTGGAAATACCTATTGTTATTGCAGGCAAAAATCCTTCAAAAAAATTTATTGCACTGACTAAAAAATATAAACATGCCAGCCTTATTGCAAATCCAGATGAAAAACAAATGGGTGAAATTATTTCAAAAGCGCATATTCATGTGCTGCCTTCATTTAATAATACAGGCATAAAAATAAAATTGTTGAATGCTTTGTATAATGGAAAACATTGTGTGGCAAATGATGCGATGGTTGCAGGAACAGCAGTAAAAGAATTATGCCACGTTGTGAATAGTACCGGTGAATTTAAAGAACGCATCCAGCTATTATACCATCAGCCATTTACTTTAGACGAAAAAAATTTAAGAAAAAAAATATTGCAGGCAGAATATTCAAATGAAACAAATGCAAGGAAAATTATTGAATGGGTTTGGACAGATTATGTTTAGGCGTTTCAAAGTTTCATTGTTTCAAAGTTCTCTGAGTTAATAATTTATACTCTTGCAAAACTCCCATTAAAATTTGGGTTTAAACTTCCGCCACAGCGCTATCAAACACTTTACCTCTTTCTGTTTTCAACATGCGCGAAGGATATTTGCTTATTACAATAAAATCATGTGTTGCCATAATTATTGATGTGCCATAATCTTTACAGATATTAAACAATAACTGCATTATTTCATCACTTGTTTCAGGATCAAGATTGCCGGTTGGTTCATCAGCAAGAATGAGTTTGGGAGAATTGAGTAACGCTCTTGCAATATCTACACGCTGCTGTTCGCCGCCGCTTAATTCATAAGTCATTTTAAAGCCTTTGCTTTTTAAGCCAACCTTATCCAGCACATCGGCAATTTTTTCTTCCACGAGTTTTTCGTCTTTCCAGCCTGTTGCTTTTAATACAAAGCGCAAATTTTCGTTTACATTCCTATCAGTAAGCAATTGAAAATCCTGGAAAACAACGCCAAGATTACGGCGCAAAAAAGGAACTTTTTTCCAGTCCATTTTGCGCAAGTCATACCCGGCAACAAAACCATCACCTTCTTTTAGTGTAAGTTCTCCATATAAAGTTTTTAAAAGACTGCTTTTGCCCGTTCCTGTTTTACCAACAAGATAAACAAACTCACCACGCTCGACAGTAAAATTTACATCACTTAAAATAAGATTGCTACCCTGGTATATGTTTACATTTCTTACGGTTACTATTGGTTCAAACATGCAATAATGATTTTTAAATTCAAAAATATTAAAGTAATTGTTTACAGCATTATAAGCAAAGAGAAAACAGTAAAGATTTTAGCTAACTGCTTTTATTTCGTGTAAATATTTCGCTTTCTTATTTCATAATCACCGTTCCAAGCTGCTGCGTAATTTCCATTTCTATACCTTTTAAATGCTTGTGTATTTCCATTAGCTGAAGCATTTCATTCCAGTTTTTTGATTGCTGAAGATCATGTTGATTCTGCTCAAACATTTTTTTTATTTTACGCAGCTTAAAATAATTCAGACTCATTGTTACGTCGCGCATGCTGTTGTCAACATTTAAAACCTGTATGTTTTCCAATACTTCATCCCAACGCTGACTTAACTCAAACGGGAACAACGTAACATTTACCACAAGGCTTCTTATTTTCTCGTCCTCATGATATAATAAAGTTTTTGCTGAAGGATTTAAACCTTCCTCATATTGTTTGCGATACGTTTCAAAAAGTTTTTCCATATCAGTATCATCAAAACGGAATTGCTGCAGTTCTTCAAAAATATGCTCAGCAATAGTTTGCTTATTATTCCATTTGTTCACGCCATACTCAAGCAATACACGCAATACATTTTTTTCCTGCGCTTCATCCGGATGAAAAAATAAATTATCTTTTACAGTTTCAGTATTGTTGGTTTCAATCTTATCATGCTGCTGTTTGTCATCTTTATTTGCCCTTTCACTTATGTATTTATTTACAAGATTGATCAGCCCGTCTTCATCAATTTTTAGTATGGCGGCACATTCATGAGTGTAAGCCTGCCTGCGTGTAAAATCCTCTGCCTTGTTTATCCTGCTTAAGCTTTCTGCAATTTGATTTACCGCATCACTTTTCTTTGTAATATCATTGCCGGCTTCTTTTAATAAAATTTCCAACTGAAAAAGAATGAAATCTTTTTTGTTTTCATCAATAAATTTTTTGAAAGATGAAGTGCCAACTTTTTTTACATAACTATCAGGATCTTCTTTATCAGGAATTAAAACAAGCTTTACATTCAATCCTTCTTCCAAAGCCATATCAAGTCCACGCATTGCAGCTTTTATCCCTGCGGCATCTCCATCATAAATTATAGTAAGATTGTTTGTATATTTTTTTATGATGCGCAATTGGTCTGCAGTAAGTGATGTGCCGCCGCTGGCAACAACATTTTCAATACCTGCCTGGTGCAAACTGATTACATCCGTGTAGCCTTCAACCAATAAACATTCATTGCTTTTATCAATAGCATGACGCGCAAAATAAGCGCCGTATAAAATTTTGCTTTTTATATAAATCTCATTTTCCGGCGTATTGATATATTTTGGCGCTTTATCTGCACTGCCAATTATACGTGCACCAAAGCCAATAATTTTTCCTGTTGTATTATGAATAGGAAAAATTATTCTGCCGCGATAGTTATCAATTAGCTCATCATTACGGTTAACAACCAACCCGCTTTTTAATAAAATATCATGATTGAATTGTTGTTTTATTGCTGCGGTTGCAAATACATTTTTTATTTGCGGGTTATAGCCTAACTGAAATTTTTCAATCGTAGTTATATTATAACCGCGTTCTTCCAAATAAGTTAATGCATTGCTTTGGCCTTCTTCAGTATGCAGTAGTTGTTCGGTAAAAAATTTCTGTGCAAAATTGTTTACTGCATGAAGGCTCTCTGCTGCCTGCTGCACAATACGCGTTTCATCACTTACTTCTGTTTCCTGTATTTCTATATTGTAACGTTGTGCCAGCCATTTAAGCGCTTCAGCATAACTATACTTTTCATGTTCCATAAGAAAAGTAATAGTGTTGCCGCTTTTACCGCAACCAAAACATTTATAAATTTCTTTTGAAGGAGAAACTGTAAACGATGGTGTTTTTTCATTATGAAAAGGACAAAGCTCCAGGTAATTTGCGCCACGTTTTTTCAGCTTTACAAATTCACTAACTACATCAATTATATCAATTCGGTTGGTAATTTGTTCTATGGTTTGCGGAGAGATCATTGCTATGGGAAAGATTCAAAAGTAAAATTATTTGCACGTTGCCTCAAAACATTAACTTAAGCCATAAGTTTTTAAAATTTTTAGCAGCACGCCATTTGTCCATCCAAAGCCATCCTGTGATGGATATTCGCCGCCGCCTGCTGTAAGATTTGTATCTATAACATTGTATTTTTCCATCAGTTTGCCCGTGTTGCGGTATACTTTAATATTAAGCTTTGCCCAGCGGTGCGCAAGCTCTGCAGCCAATTCTTTTTGATTATAATTTTCAAGCCCTTTTATAGCGATCCATTGTAAAGGTGCCCAGCCATTTGGCCAATCCCATTGCTGTTCTGTATTGATGAGTGTAGTAACAACGCCGCCATCTTTCAAAAATTCATTTTGCAATATTGCGGCTGCTTTTGTAATATAGTTTTCGGGTGGAATATTAAAGAAGAATGGCGTAATACCGGCAATAGTTTTTTGATTGTTTAATTTTTTTTCACTGATGTCATAATCATAATACCAGCCATCGGTTTCATCATAAAAATATTGATTTATGGCTGCCTTGCGCTGCCGCGCTTTTGCATTATAATCATCTGACAGCTTTATAAAATTATTTAGTGCAGCTGCTTTACCAAGCGATAACTCAAGATGATACAACAGGCAATTCAGATCAACAGGAATAAGATTAGTTGTTTGTATGGTTTCAAAAGTTTTACCATCTTTAAACCAACGCCCACTAAAATCCCAGCCGCTTTCGCAGGCTGCACGCAAGTGAGCATAAAGCATGCAGGGATCACCTTTGCATTCATTACTTAAAGTTGAATCCTGCCAGTATGCTTCTTCTCTCGGTTTATCTAACTGGTCATAATACCGGTTAAGAATAGTTTCATTATCTAAATGAACAACATGTTTTGTTGCATGTGTTTTATCCATCCAGTAATCATATTCTTTTTGCAAAGCAGATTGATATTTTGAATAAGTTTCATTGCCTTTATATGTTGCCAGCAATTCAATCATGCATGAAAAATACGGCGGCTGCGAACGGCTTAAAAAATAACTTCTGTTACCATTTGGAATAAAGCCAAATTCATTAATGAGATAGGCAAAATTTTCAATCATATTTTCAATAATATCCCATTGCTTACTTTCAGCAAGACCAAGCATTGTAAAATAAGAATCCCAATAAAAAACTTCGCGAAACCTGCCGCCGGGAACAATGTATGGATAAGGCAATGCAATTAATGAACTGCCTTCAACAGGTTTATCGGCACTGCGTTTAAGCACAGGCCATAATTCTTCAATATGTTCAATAACGTTATCTTTTATATCTGTATGATAACCCGGTGCAGATTCTGGCGGCATGATAAAATTCTCTTCTACAAACTTTTTAATGTCTTCGTTTGAGGGATTTTCTAAACGCTCATAATCTGCAACAATAGATTCCGGTTTTCTTTTTGGGGTGCAATCAACAAAGGTTTTATTATCGGGAAATATTTTTTTAAGCTGAACATCAACAAATAAATCTTTGTATAATTCGTCTGGTGTTTGCATGATAAATGTTTTAATGCAAAATACTTCAAACAAAACTTTGCTGAAAAAGAGATTTAATAAATAAAAACACATAACACGTCAAGTCCAACTTGATTGGGCATCTGATACCAACGATTTACGATGTTTAAATAAGTTATGCTTTATTATAAGAGTAGATTCCCGCCTTGCGGGAAAGACGTGCAAAACGGTTGAGTTATTATTGATAAGACTAACTGTAATACAGTAATAAAAAAGGGAACAATTGCTCATTCCCTTTTGCGTTTAACATTGAAAAAAAATTTATCCTAAAGCCACTCTTTTAAATTCAATTACTTTAAGATCTTTATCTGTTTCTTTTAAATAATCTGCGACTGATTTATTTCCTTCTCCTTTTACAAAAGTTTGGGCTAATAATGTTTGCTCTTTGAAAAAAGCATTCAGTTTTCCCTGCGCAATCTTGCCAAGCATTTCATCTGTTTTGCCGGCCATTTTAGGGTCCTGTTTCATTTGCTCGATAGCAATATTTCTTTCGCGCTCTATTGTTTCTGCAGGAACTGAATCTGCATCAACAGCAACAGGATTCATTGCTGCAATTTGCATAGCAACATCTTTACCTGCATCAGCAGATTCTTTATTCAAACCAACTAAAACCCCCATGCGGTTTGCACCATGAATATAAGAAGCAACATAAGGTGCATCAACCCGCTCAAATTTTGTAACACCTATCTTCTCACCTATTGAAGCTAGTTTATCGTTTACTAAATCTGCAACTGTTGAATCGTTTACTTTAGCTGCATTTAATTCATCAAGTGTTTTTACATTGTTTTTAATTGCAGCGTCTGCAATGCTTTGTGCAAAAGCAACAAAGTCAGTATTTTTTGAAACAAAATCAGTTTCACAACTTACGCAAACAATAATTCCTGATGTATGGTCATCAGTTGTTTTTGCAATTATAGCACCTTCTTTTGCTTCACGGTCGCTGCGTTTTGCTGCAACTTTTTGTCCTTGTTTACGCAACCAGTCAATAGCTGCTTCAAAATCACCGTTTGTTTCTGTTAATGCTTTACGGCAATCCATCATACCTGCACCTGTTGCCTGGCGCAACTTATTTATTTCTGCTGCTGATATAGTTGTTGTAGTACTCATATCTTATCCTCCCAATCTTAAAAGATTTATTTATTGCTGCAAAAAAAGCAGCTTGAAAATTAATTTGGAAATTATCTTGGCCCGCCACCACCACCTGCAGGCCTTCTGTTTGGTATACGGCGTTTAGTAGGCCCGCCACCACCGCCACGATTTCTATCTCCGCCGCCACCTTCACCTCTTCTGCGGCCACCTTCAGATTCTGCCTCTGCCTGTAACCGTGCAGCCCGTTTTTCTGCATCGTTATCTACTTCTTCTGAACCGGTTTCTTCATCTTTAGCAGCCTGGCGTTCTGCAAGACCTTCAGCAATTACTGAAACAACATAATTGGTAATGATTGCTATTGATTTGGTAGCATCATCATTTGCAGGAATAGGGAAATCAACTTTGTTAGGATCAGAATTGGTATCTACCATACCAAAAGTTGTAATGCCTAGGCGCTTTGCCTCAGCTAATGCAATATGTTCATGACCAATATCAACGATAAATAATGCTGCGGGAAGGCGGCCGAGTTGTGCAATACCACCTAATACCTTTTCCATTTTTTCTTTATCACGCGTTAAAGTAAGGCGTTCTTTTTTGGTAAGACTTTCTGCACTGCCATCATTCAGCATTTTATCAATGCTCTGCATTTTCTTAACGCTCTTGCGCACTGTATTAAAGTTAGTAAGCATTCCGCCTAACCACCTTTCAGTTGCAAAGGGCATATTTACGCGATGGGCACATTCGCTTACAATTTCTTTTGCCTGTTTTTTTGTAGCAACAAACATGATCTTTTTTCCGCTTTTTGCGATTTGCTTTAAAGCAGCAGAAGCTTCCTGCAGAGCATCAACTGTTTTATTAAGATCTATAATATGAATGCCTTTCTTTTCAGCAAAAATGTAAGGCAGCATTTTAGGATTCCACTTCTTACGCAGATGACCAAAATGTACACCTGCATCGAGTAATTGCTGTTGTAACGAAGTGTTTTGTTCCATTGTAATTTATAGTTGTAATTGTTTTGAATAATTTTTTAAGCTTCGGGCTTTGAGCGACGAGCAGGAATTGCTCATAGCTCGTAGTTGATAGCTCAAAGCTGTTTTAACGCTTACTGAACTGGTAGCTTCGTCTTGCCTTTTTATGACCAAACTTTTTGCGTTCTACACCACGCGGATCACGCTTTAAATATCCGGCTGCTTTTAAAGCAGGACGATACTCAGCATTAAGCTCGATCAATACACGGGCAATACCCAGTTTTGCAGCTTCTGCCTGGCCTTTTACACCACCACCGCTTGCATTAATAACCACATCGAATTTATCAAGCGATTCAATAGTCTTTAACGGAGCTTCTACCTGGTTTTGCAGGTATTCAAGCGAGAAATATTCTTTATAATTTTTATCATTTACTGTAATATTACCATTGCCTTTTGAAATAAAAACACGGGTAACGGCTTCTTTACGACGGCCTACAGCATTTTTTTGTTTTTCCATTTTTAATTTGGCTTTTAGCCTTTGGCAATCCCGCCCAGCGGGACAGCCAATAGCTATTTTAGAATTTAAATTCTTTAGGTTGTTGTGCAGTGTGCGGATGCTCTGCTCCAGCATACACAAACAATTTTTTATACATTTTTCTTCCAAGGCGATTTTTAGGTAACATGCCTTTTACAGCACGTTCTATCACCGCTTCCGGCCTGCGTTTCAAAAGATCTTTTGCAGATTCTTCTCTTAAACCACCTGGGTACCCGCTGAAATTCTGGTACACTTTGTCTTCCAGTTTATTACCAGTAAATTTTACTTTGCCCGCATTCAATACAATAACGAAATCGCCGCAATCAACATGGGGCGTGTAATAGGGTTTGTTCTTTCCACGCAGTACTGCTGCAATTTTAGAACTCATGCGACCAACGGTTTGATTGGTGCCGTCAACAACGTACCAGTTACGCTGTACGGTAGCCTCGTTCGCATGTTTTGTTGTGAAATGTAATTTGCTCATTTATTTTTTGTTTTAATTAGCCCGCCATCCCAGGCTTTAATTTTTAGGAGCGCGAAGATGAAGAAAACAATTGTAATAAACAAGAGATTTTTAAATGCACCTTCATAATTAATTGATTTTTAGTAAAATTTTTGCTATAAATTTAATAATAGGATCGGAAGCGCCTAATTAAACATTGATTTATTAATATACCTTGAAGCGGCTTGAAATTTGGAAATAGTGATGTGATGAAATTATATTTAATAATGTCTTGTATGCTGATTTCAGTTTTACTGAATCAAATATTTCCTCAGAACATAAACCTGCATGATAGCCTTTATTATAAAACATTTCCCAATGCATTAACGGTAAGAGTTTATTCGGTTAAAGATTATGCTAATTTTTATTTACGTTCCATTGATAAAAATTTCACACTTAAATACAAATCGAACACAACATTAAATCTCGGAGCAGGCGTTACTTATAAAAACCTTTCCGGAAACTTTAGTGCAGGTTTTGGATTTATAAATAAAGACATAGAAAATCGTGGTAAAACAAAATTTCTTGACTTCCAGGTTCATTTTTTTCCAAGAAAGTGGACATCTGATATTCTTTACCAGTATTATAAAGGCTTTTATACATCGCCGGAAATATTTGCTTCTTCTGTTCATCAAAAGTATTATTACAGACCAGATATTATTTTAAACCTTATTGCATTATCCACATATCGCCTTCAAAATTTTAAACAATTTTCTTTCAGGTCTGCTTTCAATCAAAATGAATGGATTAGAAAATCTTCAGGAACTTTTTTATATGGTGGTAACATTTCCTATGAAAATATTTCTTCAAAAGACAGCAGTTTTATACCTGCGGAAGTGGCTGATTTATTTCCCAATGCAATAGCGAATAAATATCATTTTATAAGTTTGGGACCTGGAGCCGGTTATGCACAAGCTGTTGTTTTTAAAAAACATTTTTATGTTTTAGGTTCCATTATTTTAAATAGCAATTTAAATTTTGCAATTGTTAAAAGCGATTCGATAACCAACAACCAAACAAGTTTTGAGCCGGGAATAATTTTTAAAACGGCTGCCGGCTATGGCGGAAATGTATGGGATGTGAGCTTGAGCTGGGCAGGAAATTTATTGCTAATTAAACAGGCAGGTTTATCAAGTGCTAATAATTTTTACAGTGGCGAATTAAGATTAACGCTTGCACGGCAAATAGCGTTAAAGAAACCAATACCTGTGGTTAGTAATACAATTGATAAATTGTTTGGAAAAGAAGATTAGTCTTTGTTTCTACGATTGAACCAAAAAGCAAAACACTTCTTTCGGACCATGAACTCCTGTTACCAGGGTTTTTTCTATATCCGCCGTGCGGCTTGGGCCTGAAGCAAAAGTTATCGAAGAAGGGAAGCCTGAAATGTATTTCTTTTTTAATAATTCAATTCCATCATTTATATCAAAAACCAATTGGTTTGTGTATGCTATACAAATATGCACCGGGGCATAAACGCTTGCGGAACGGCTATTTTGCATACTGCTTAAAATAATACTTCCGGTTCTTGCAACGAGGTATTCGCAGGATGTAATAGCTGCGTCACATTCAGCTAAATTTGTTTCAATCGTTATCTTCAATCCCTGGCTTGTAAGCGATTTCAGAAGCTGTGGCTCATTTAAAAAGATCTTAGCCCATTGTCTTGCAGTAAACAAAGTTTCAAGTTGACCAACAAGTTCTTTATCATTCGAACAAAAAGAAAATCGCCCTTGCAATGTTGAAAAGTTTTCAGCAAACTGCACATCAAGATCATTCTTATTGTTTACAAAAAAGTTTGGGTTGAATTCTGCTTGTTTAAATGGCAAAGGCACCGGTTTATCCAGTGCCTGTTTAATTTTTTTTAAAATATTTTTTTTTGCTGATGTTGTTTTCATAATCATGAAGCAGGCTGCTTTGCAACAGGCGTAGTAATGCTGCTGTCATAAGGCGGAACGCCTGCACTTATAGTACCATTGTGATGATTTTCTCCAAGCTCTTCATCTTTATCTTCCTCGTGTTTTTTATCATCAAAAGGTCTTTTGCCTATTAAAACTTCTACATCACTTTGAAACAAAACTTCTTTTACAAGGAGTTCTTTGGCAAGTATTTCTACCTGGTTTCTTTTTTCAACAAGCAATGCTTTTGTTTTTACATAAGCAACCTCTATTAATTTTCTTACTTCTTCATCAATTATTTCGCCTGTCTTTTCACTGTAGGGCTTGGTGAAAGTATTGTCTTGTGACGGATCATAATAACTGATATTTCCAATTTTATCATTCATACCATATACAGTGATCATGGCATAAGCTGTTTTTGTTATTTGCTGGAGATCATTGGAAGCACCGGTAGAAATTTTGCCAAAGAAAATTTCTTCAGAAGCTCTTCCGCCAAGCGTCATACAAAGCTGATCCATCAATTGATCGGTGTTATATAAATATTGTTCTTTCGGTGTGTATTGCGCATAACCTAAAGCTGCAGTACCGCGGGGAACTATCGTAACTTTTAATAAAGGATATGCATGTTCAAGATACCAGCCGCAAATCGCATGGCCGGCTTCATGGTAGGCAATAATTTCTTTTTCTTCAGGAGAAATGATTTTGTTTTTCTTTTCAAGCCCGCCTATAACCCTGTCAATGGCATCCTGGAAATCATTCATCTCAACCATTTCCTTGCCCTTACGTGCAGCTATTAATGCAGCTTCATTACAAACGTTGGCAATATCTGCACCGGCAAAGCCTGGTGTTTGTTCTGCGAGTTTATGTATGTTTAGTGTTTGAGATACTTTTATCGGTTTTAAATGCACGCGGAAAATATCTTCTCTTCCTTTCACATCCGGGCGGTCAATTGATATCTGTCTGTCGAAACGGCCGGGACGCAATAAAGCAGTATCCAACACATCAGGACGATTTGTGGCTGCAAGAATTATAATTCCGCTTTCACCGCTAAAGCCATCCATTTCAACCAGTAATTGATTTAATGTATTTTCTCTTTCATCGTTACTTACAATAGCGTTTCTGCCGCGGGCACGTCCAATAGCATCAATTTCATCAATAAAAATTATACAAGGTGATTTTTCTCTTGC